>ERZ827512.1693-NODE-1693-length-20410-cov-10.263572_pt1 | contig 20410 bp, 17 predicted proteins | sample MGYA00519916_ERZ827512 | MGnify/ENA primary metagenome ERZ827512 (study PRJEB31778, sample SAMEA3449335) | human gut metagenome | biome: human gut; feature: human-associated habitat; material: faeces | place: United Kingdom | collected 2010/2012 ... | reverse complement strand
CTCAAGCAGTTCATGCAGGAGTCGGACAGCCGCATGGCCGGCAACCGCCTCTATAACGACCGTTCGCGCGGCCGCCGCCGCGGCGGAAACGGACGCGGTTAAATCCCGCGCTGGAGCGTCAATACATGAAATATGAAAGCTCCTCCGTATGCAGCAGACATACGGAGGAGCTTTTTTGTGCTTTGAACGCTTTGTTCCCGAAGGCTTCGTCTTGCCTCACTGACGCCGGTGTAGTATGATCGTGTTCAGATCTGCGGTCACAGAGGATGACCGTTTCCCATCTGTACCCGGGAGGCATGCATTGTGGAAGTTTATCTGAGTGAACACATCGCGCCGTCGGCGTATGCAAGGCTGGCGCGCCATTTTGAGATCGTGGACAATTTCGACCATCCCGAGCGGCTCGCCGCCATGGTCATCCGCCGCGCGGTCGTGCCGCGCGCGGTCATCGCGCACGCGCCGAATCTGAAGGTCATCGCCATGCACGGCGTCAGCCGCGACACGATCGACACCGCTGCTGCCGCCGAGTTCGGCGTGCCGGTGCCGAATGTGCCGGGCCTCGGCGCACCGGCTGTCGCGGAGCTGGCCGTGGCGGATCTGCTGGCGCTCAACCGGCAGCTGAAATTTGTCAACAACGGCCTGTGCGCCGGACGCTTCGACCACTTCGGCGCGGAGGAATTCGTCTGCCACGAGATGACCGGCCGCACACTTGGCCTTGTCGGCACGGGCAACATCGCCCACCGCGTGGCGGACATTCTGCGCGCGGCGTTCGATGTGCGCGTCCTGTGCTGGAATCCGCGCCGCACGGCCGCCGAATGTGCCGCGTGGGGCTATGAACAGGTCGGGACCCTTCCGGAGCTTTTCCGTCGCTCCGACTTCGTGAACGTGAGCATCACGCTCTGCGACGCCACGCGCGACCTCATCAACGCGCCGGTGTTCGCCGCGGCGAATCCGGAGCTGCTGCTCGTCAACACCTCGCGCGGCGGCATCGTCAATGAGCATGATCTCTACGTCGCGCTCACCACGGGGCAGATCCGCGCTGCGGCGAGTGACGTGTTCGCGCACGAGCCGCCGGCGAGCGATGATCCGCTCATCCATCTGGACAATTTCATCGCCACCTTCCACATCGGCGGCAGCACATACGAGTCGCTCGAGCGCGTGAGCAACCGCGCCGTGGACTATGTGTTCCAATACACCGGCGTCGCAGAGCGGTGAGGCTGTCGGCGCTTCCGGGAGCGGGCAAACACTATAAAAAAACACCCGAGGCCGCAGCCTCGGGTGTCGGGATATTCCATCGTCAGATGGGCATGGTCAGCGAGTTTGCAATTTCCTGCACGATGGCCTGCGCCTCATACTCCTCGCAGATGCCAAGGATCTTCGCAGCCAGTTCCAGAGCGCCATACAGCATATTCCTTTACCCCTTTCGTCAGATTTCCGCCGCCGTCCCACACAACAGACGACACCGGATGGTTGGTATTGCCGGTTACAGGAATATTCTATCGATAAAAATGCGGATTTACAACGGACAAACATCGCTGGATGTAACAAAATGATAGAATTTGTTGTGAAGTTCGTCACAAATCGTTACGAAGCGGCCGCGCTCCTTGTACAATAACGACAATCTGCAGCTTTCTGCACAGAGTAGCCCGCGCAGCACAAAGCGCCCGAAGCTTTCGCTTCGGGCGCGTCCATTTTCCAAAAACCTCGTAGCCTTTCACCAACGGTGCGGCGAAAGAAAATCCAATCATTTTCTCAGGCGACATGTGCGGCTGAGAAAATACCGCTCGGCCTGCAAACGTGCGCGCCGTCCGCCTCCGGCGGAGGGCGCGTGCGCTGCAGTCAGGCCGCAAAGCCCTTGTCAAAAAGGAATACTTTTTGACAGGCTCAAAGCGCCCGAAGCTTTCGCTTCGGGCGCTCCTTTGGTTTACAGGTTACACGGACATCCAGCCGGGCAGTGCGTTGGCGATCGCGTCCACGATTTCCTTTGCCTTTTCTTCGCCGCAGCGCTCAAGGATGTCGGAGGCGAGGTCGAGGCCGATATGGATGGGTCCTCTGAATTCGGTCATGTTACTTTACCCCTTTCGTCAGATTTCCGCCGCCGTCCCACACAACAGACGGCACCGGATGGTTGGTATTGCCGGTTACAGGTAATACTGTAACGGAAAAAGCATCAAAACGCAAGTGACAAATCTTGTAGAGTGTAACACTTTGAACATTTTCGTCCAATTTTCCGAAACCGCTTTGTTGCTGGTTGAAATATCTCAACCAGCGCCGCGTAATCCGACAAAATGTTGCATAATTGCGCGCCGGTCGACGGCTTTCACAGGGTGAAACGGCATTATGGAAACCGATTCTCCACATTATCAACAGACTTTTCAACACAAACGGGGTGCAATTAACGATGTTATGTTAACTTGACTTGATTTTCCCATTTTTCGGTGCTGTTCTTCCCTGCGTGCACAAGTGTGCGGCAAAGCGGCATCCTGCTGCGCGTTTGCCTTGCACGCGCCCAGACCCGCCGCCGTCTGTTCTGCGTTCTGTAAGTGCACAAAACCCCGGGAGCAGAACGCTCCCGGGGCAGGTGTATGGCTTTTGCGGGCCGGCGGTGCGTCGGTCACAGGCCGGTGAGGCGGCAGTAGCGCATCATGATGGCTGCGATCTGCGCGCGTGTGGCACCGCCGCTCGGGGCCAGATAGTCGGCGCCATTGCTCGCGATGCCGGAGATGAGACCGTTGCCGACGGCCCAGCTCATGGCGGCGTATGCCCAGTTGGAGACGCTGGCGGCATCGGGGAAGCCGTTGAGGGATGCTGCGCCGCCGAGGTAGGCCGGCGCATACTTTTCGGTGTAGCCGTAGAGGAGAACAGCCATCTGCTCGCGGGTGATGAGGCCGTCGGGCGCGAAGGTCGTCGTGCTCATACCGGCGACGATGTCTTTGTCGTAGCCCCAGGCGACGGCGTTGTAGTACCATGTGCTGGGCCTGACATCCGTGAACGGCACGTAATATTTGCTGTAGTCGGTCGTGTCGCCGGAGAGGTTATAGAGGATCATCACGATCTGTGCGCGCGTGCTGACCGTGTCGGGCGAGAACGTCGTCGCGTCGAAGCCGCTCATCAGACCGTGGCGCACGCAGTAGTCGATGCCCTCGTGCGCCCAGTTGGACGGGGCGGGCACATCGCGGAAACGGAAGCTCGGGCACGCGGCGCCGCCCGGACAGACCGCAGAGCCGGTGGCGGGGATGATCTCGGTTCTGGTCTGGCCGCAGACGGTGCAGGTGTAGGTGCGGACGCCGGGCGTGGTCTCCGTCGGCGCGACGGTCACGGTGCCCTCGTCCCAGACGTGGGTGTGCGGGCCGGTGGCGGGGATGACCTCGGTCTTGGTCGCGCCGCAGACGGTGCAGGTATAGGTCATGGTGCCGGGGTCGGTCTCGGTCGGCTCCGTGGTCACGGTGCCGCTGTCCCACTTATGGCCGAGCGCGGGCTTGACATTGCGCTGTTCGCTCGCGCCGCAGTCTCTGCAGGTGTAGAGGTCATAGCCTGCCTCCGTGCAGCTGGGTGCGACGTTCTTGGTGAAAACGAAGGTGTGCGTGCCAGTAGCGGGGATGACCTCGGTCTTGGTCTGGCTGCAGACGGCGCAGGTGTAGGTCATGACGCCGGGGTCTTTCTCGGTCGGCTCGGTGGTCACCTTGCCGTTATCCCACGTGTGCTCGCCGGTGGCGGGGATGACCTTGGTCGCGATGACCTCGCCGCAGTTGGAGCAGACGGTCTCGATGCGGCCGTCGGCCCCGCAGGTGGCGGGCACGGTGTTTTCCGTCGTGCCGTAGCCGGTGTGCAGACACGCGCCCTTGCTGCTGACCTTGTAGCCCTGCCATGTGCCGTCCGCATCAAACGTCCAGCCGTAGACCGGGTCGGGGTTATAGTGGATGGTGACGATGCCGGGCTCAAAGCTGTGCTCGGCCGCGCCGCCGGGCTGGACCGTCGGGGGTGCGCCGTAGCAGCGCACGTCCGTGAGCGCCTTGCAGCCGGTGAAGGAATTGTGGCCGACGCTCGTCACGGTGGCGGGCAGCTTCATCTCCGCCAGCGCGGTGCAGCCCTGGAAGCAGGCATCGGGGATGTCGGTCACGCCGTCGGGCAGGGTCACCTCCGTCAGCGCGACGCAGCCGTTGAAGGCGGAGCCGCCGAGCGCCGTCACGGTGGCGGGGATGGGTGCCTTGGTGAGCGACTTGCAGCCTTCAAACGCGCGTTCGCCGATGGCGGTCACTTCACCCTTATAGTCGACGGTCAGCAGCTTCGTGCAGTCGTCAAAGCACTTGCCGGGCACGGCGGTGATGGCGGCCGGCAGGCTCACGCCGCTCAGACTCGCGCAGGCGTCAAACGAGCCGCGGCCGAGAGTCTGCAGCCCGTCGGGCAGCGAGACGGCGGTGAAACTGTTGCCGGCGAGACCGAAATCGCCGATGGCGGTCACGGCCTTGGGCAGGGAGATGCCCTTGAGCTTGGAGCACAGGGCGATGCCATAGCGGCCGATGCTCGTCACGCTCTCCGGCAGCGTGATCTGCGTGGCGGCCGGCAGGAAGAACAGCGCATAGTTGCTCACGTTCGTGACGCCGTCCTTGATGACGACCTTCTTCAGCTCGCCCTCAAGCTTGAAGTTGCCGAAGCTCGTGAGCATACCCAGCGCCTCATAGTTCCACCACGGGGCGAGGTTGCCCTCGGGGAAGTTGAAGTCGGGCATGGCCCCGGTGCCGGAGATGGTCAGCGTCTTGCCGCTGAGAACACCGGTGGAGACCTCCCAGTGCAGGCAGTTGTTCTCACCGAAGTCGCCCGAGGTGGCCGCGGCGCCAAAGCTGCTGAGGATCGCATCCATGTCCAGATCGGGGATCTCAAACTCCTCCTTGAACTGCTCGATCTTCTCTTTGATGAGTTTTTCGGCAATCTCTTTTTTCAGATCGTCGATTTTGCCGGCCGATGCGTTCACGGTCAGGCCGGAGAACAGTCCCACGACCAGAACGAGACACAGCGCCAGCGAGAGCAGGCGTTTTTTCATAGTTTCTTCCTCCTTGCGGTAATGTTCCTGTGTACAACGGGAATATCTCTCTGTTGAAAATATAGCATACTCCCGGCAAAGTGTGCAATGGATAGGACGCAAAAACCGACGGATTTGTTACGAAACCACAAATCTGAGCAAGAATTTTACACGTTTTTTTGCCTGTGAACGCTTTCGGGCTGTTGCAATGGCGGGGCGCGTCCTGTATACTTGCTCTGTAGACATGTTTTTTGAAGTGTCGGATCCAGGAGGGAGGAACCTTATGAAAAAACGAGTGTTGTCGCTGCTGTTGTGCTTTGTGCTCGCGGCGGGACTGCTGAGCGTGTGTGCTCCGCCGGCACAGGCGGGCACGATCGCGGACGCGTTTGAACTGTTTATCAAGCAGCCCGGTCAGATCAAAAAGCTCTTCGGCCGTGAGGTCGCCCACGGTGACTGCGGACCTGCCGGGGACGAGGCCAGCGTACATTATAAGATCTACGAAGTCACAAACCCCACCGTTGTGCAGGACAACCCCTTCCTGCAGCAGATCTGGCAGATCCATGATTACCGCGAGGACGCGCAGTATTACGGCGTGTACATCTTCGGCGACGGGAAAATGGCGGACTACGCGGCGACCGGCCAGAAAGCGCCGTGGATGGGCAACGTGGAGGTCACGGAGTATAACGACAAGGGACAGGTCCTCGGCACGACGGTCGTGGAAAACCTCGGCGAGGAGTATCTCGCGCTGGCCTACATCGCCGACGGCACCGACGAGGAGTGGGACGGCCGCACCGAGCGCTACTCCGGCGTTACGAATGTCGGCGCGTATGCGTTCAAGGACTGCCGCTATCTCACGTGTATGTTCCTCAATGACGACATCACCACCATCGGCGATCACGCATTTTATAAAGACGAGTACCTCTCGGCCATCAATATGCCGCGCAAGCTCGATCTCATCGACAAGTACGCCTTCTACGGCTGCGACACGCTCACGTTCGTGCGCGCGCGCAACTGCAGCCGCCTGCGCCGCATCGAGGACCACGCGTTCTACAGCTGCACCATGCTTGCCGAGCTGCGCCTGCCGGAAGGCCTGACGTATATCGGCCCGTGGGCGTTCGCGTGGGACCGCATCCTCGGTCAGGAGGACACGACGCTCGGCCTGCCGTCGAGCCTGCAGACGATCAGCACGGGCGCGTTCGCGTTCGTCAACCACCACAAGAACCTCAACATTCCGGCCAACGTCACGAGCATCGGTGACTACGCGTTCATGTGCGATTACTACATGAACAACCTCACCTTCAGCCCCGGCGACAAGAAGCTCACCATCGGCAAGGCGGCCTTCTTCGGCGACAACCACATGAAGTCCGTCGACCTCTCCAACCGCGTCGCGCAGATCGACCGCTGCGCCTTCGCCGGCTGCGAGATGCTCGAGGAGGCCTACTTCGGCGACAAGATCGACACGATCGAGGGCCGCGCCTTCACGAGTCTGGATAACGCCATGAAGATCGCCGTCGAGGGCGTGCTCAACGGCATCCTCCGCCCGGACGATACCGAGCAAAACGCCGATCAGGCCGGTGATATCAGCACGGCCCTGAACATGATCGCCAAGGTCACGAAGCTCAAGCGTGCCGTCTTCAAGAACGACCCCGCCAAGAGCATCTGCGCCGCGGCGGACTCCAACCGCTCCTTCCCGGATGACTGCGTGGTCTACTACCCGCAGGGCAGCTACACCTGGGCCGCCGAGCTCAAGGACGACGGCACATGGCAGGGCTACAAGACCGGCTTCTGGCACGGCGACCACATCGCCGCGTTCACGGACACGGTCGTCGCACCCACCTGCACCGAGCAGGGCTACACGCACCACGTCTGCACGGTGAAGGGCTGCCCCTATGATGCCGTGGACGACACGTTTGTGGAAGCGGCCGGCCACAAGTGGGCGCTGACGACGACGCTCCCGCCCACCTGCACCGAAAAGGGCACGCAGTTTTATAAGTGTTCGGTCTGCGGCGCGACCCGCACCGAGAAGATCGCTCCGCTCGGCCATGACCTGAGCCGCTGCGATCTCAAGCCGGCCGCCACCTGCACGCAGCCCGGCCGCGCCGTCGGCACGTGCGCGCGCTGCGGCGTGCAGATCGATGAGGTCATCCCCGCCAAGGGGCATGACTACAGCTACGCCGAGACCAGCGTCGCGCCCACCTGCACCGAGCCCGGCCACTACAAGGGCACCTGCCCGACCTGCGGCAAGGACTATGACGATGTCGTTCCCGCCCTCGGCCACGACTGGGGCGAGTGGGTCACGTCGATCGAGCCGACCGTCTCGACCGTCGGCTACCGCTATCATGTCTGCAACCGCGACGGCTGCGGCTACCGCGAGGGGGAGGACATCCCGAAGCTGCACACCCACACGTGGGATGCCGGCGTCGTGACGCAAAAGCCCACTGCGGCCGAGCCCGGCGTCAGGACCTATACCTGCACCGTCTGCGGCCAGACCAGGACGGAGGCCATCCCCGCAACCGGCGTGCCGGAGACCTGCAACGGCGGCCCGGCCTGCCCGGGCTACGCCTTCCGCGATATGCCCGCGCCGAGCATCTGGTCGCACGCGGGGCTGGATTACTGCATCTATCATGGCTACATTGCCGGCACGTCGGCAACGACCGTCACGCCGGACGGCGAATGCACGCGCGCCATGATCGTGAGCATCCTCTACCGCGTACAGGGCGAGCCCGCGAAGGTCAACGGTTATGAGCTCAAAAAGCTCGCCCCGCCGTTTGACGACGTGGAGCGCGGTATGTGGTACACCGATGCGATCTGGTGGGCGAAGCTCACGGGCGTCGTCTCCGGCATGAGCCCGAGCACCTTTGCGCCCGACGATCCGATCACGCGCGCGCAGCTTGCGGTCATCCTCTATAACTACACCAAGCAGTTTGCGCCCGAGAGCCTGACGGAGACGGGCTCGCTCACCGGCTTCCCGGATGCGGACAGCGTCCCGTCGTGGGCGCGCACGGCGATGGCGTGGGCCGTCGGCAACGGTCTGATCTCCGGCGTCGGTGAAAACGGCGTCTCGTACCTCAGGCCGGAGGGCTGCGCTACGCGCGCGCAGGTCGCGACCATTCTCATGAACTACGACAAGGCGCTGGGCTGAGGCGCAGCCAATACCGATAGAAGTAAATAGAAACAAAAACAGCTCCGGAAGCATCTACCGCTTCCGGAGCTGTTTGCCGTCTGTGAAGTTTACATAATGCAAAATCATTTAATTTAAGCTGCGTAGATACTGCACTTTTTGTTCTTCTGATTTACATAATCATTATCCTTTCCTGCCGCGCAGCATCGCCGCAATCGTCACGGCGCTGTATCCGCTCTGCTGCCAGAGGTCGCCGGGCACCGTGCCGCCGTTGCGCAAAATGAGCGCGATCTGGCGCCGCGCATCGCTGCGCGCGGCCGTCTGTGCCTTGTCGCGCGCAGCCTTTTCCTTTTCGGCCGCGGTCTGCTCGGCCTTGGCTTTCTTGTCGGCGGCGGCCTTGGCGTCGGCGAGGGCCTTCGTCTGCTGCTGCAGCTTGCTGTCCGCACGGTCGTAGGCGGCGTCGTCCATGTCGAGCAGCGCCGCGATCTGCGCCTTCGTCACGCCGTCACGGCTGTCGGCGGCGTCGAGCATCCGGTCAATGGCGCTCAGGCGTGTCTTGTGCTCGCTGCTGTAGCGCTCGTAGGCCAGCTGCGCCAGCTCCGGCAGCTTGCCTGCGAGCATGGCGCGGTAATAGCCGCCCGCCTGCTGCGCCGCCGCCACGGCCGCCGTCGAGGCCTGACCGCCCGTCAGCGCGGCCGCCTTGCCGAGGGCGTTTTCTGCCGCGAGCTCCGCCTGCCGCTCGTATTGCTGCCGGTAGGCGGCGTAGAGCTTGTCCGACGCGGGGTCGTAGTCAAACTGCTCGCCGAGCAGCGCGTCGAGCATCCGGTCGATCTGTTCGCGGCGGTCTGCCGTGCCGCGTCCGGTCAGCAGCGCCTCGGCCTCGCGGCGGTGCGTGTCGTCATAGTCCGGCACGTCCTCGATGGGCAGGTACTGCGCATAGTCACTCGTCTGTTCCTGACCGGCCATGCCCTCGCCGCGGATCTTCGCGTTGCGCTGCTGCTCATAGACGGCGGCAGCCGCGTTGTCACCGCGCCGGGCCGCCTGCTCCATGAGCGCGGCGTAGTCGGTGTCCTTGTCGTATTTGTATTTTGTCGCCATAGGTTCTCCTTTCCTCAGTGCTGCGGTCCGGCGGCGGCCTCCGTGCGCGTGAGCGATAAAAGCCGCCACGTTCCCGTGCCCGTCAGCCGCAGGCGAAAGTGGTCGCATCGGCGCGGCAGTACCGGCAGGGTGAACGAACGCTTTGCACCCGCCGTCACGTTTGCAAGCGTGTGCCACTGTCCGTCGGAGTCGTACTGCGCCGCCGCCGTGATGCTTGCGCCCGCCTCGGCCTCCAGCCGCAGCTGCACGCGCAGCAGCCGCTTGCAGTCCGGGCTGCCGCTGGTAAAGTCGCCCGTTTCGAGCAGGCTCTCCATCTGTGCCGTGCTGCCCGCGCCGAAGCGCCACACGCCGCGCGTATCCTGCGCATAGAGCGCGCCGCCGCACTGCGCAAAGCCGCGCGCGTCAAAATCGTCCTCGCGGCTCCACAGGCCGCTGCGTGTGTCGTATACGAACAGATGCCGTCCGCCCTGCTCGTCGCGCGCCGAGAGATACCAGCGCGTCCCATCCGTGCCGGCGACGCCGTGCGTGAGCGTGCGCCCGAGCGCATCGCCGATGCGTACCGGCCGTCCGCCCGCCGTGCGCGCCGCGCCGACGGGGGAGAGGTAGTAGAGCGTCTCGGCCGCCGTCACGAGCGAGCGGCCGGAGTCCTGCTCCGCGCCGAGCGCGGCCGAGGCCACGAGCTGGAAGTTTGTAGGCCGCGTGCCGTAGAGCCGCCAGAGCCCGCCGGGCTTGAGAAACACCACGCCGCTGCCCGTCGCCGCGCAGCCGGAAAAATCCCCCGGCGCGCCGGCGTCCACGCTCCATGCGGCCGTAGCGACCGCGCCGTTTTCGTCCGCCTCGTACCAGAACCAGCTCAGCGGGTCGCCGAGCTTTGTGCACCACACGCTGTCGTGCGCGCACGCCCAGAGGCGGTTGCCGTAGCTGCACGCGTGCTGCGCGTCGGGCACGCGCCGCGTGATCGTGACGCCGTTGACTGCGCCCGCGCGCACGAATGTGTCCGGGTCAAAGCGCAGCCGCGCCCCGTCGATGCCGCGCAGGATGTATGTGCCGTTGTTGCGCACGTCGCCGAAGCCGCTGAGCGTCACGGCATCGCCGGTGCGAAAGTCTGTGCCCGCGCCGTCGGCCACGAGGATGCTCGCGCGCCCGTCGCCATCCGTGTCTGCGCCCGCAAGCGTCACGCTGCCGCTCCAGCTTGTCTCTGCGCTGCCGAATGTGCCGTCCGCCGGCCGGAACCAGACCTTGTCCGGCCAGATGAGCACCGTACCGCCGAGCGCTGCGAATACCTTCGGCGTGTCCGTGAGCGTGCAGCCAGGCACGGCCTTTCCGTTATAATACAGAGTCGTGCCGGCGCACCAGAGCAGCCCGTCTCCGGCTGCGAACAGACCGTTCGGCGTGCCGCTGCACGGGTAGATGCGCCTGCGTCCGGGGCGTGTCGAGAACAGGGGGCTGTCCGCTGCCGAGCCGTTGGTCATCTCGTAGATGCCGCCCTCGGGGCAGGACGGGCGGTGGTCGTAGCCGCGAAAGTCCGTCTGCACATGGCGGACGGCAGCCATGCGCCGCGGAAATGTTGGTAGATACATGCCTTGCCTCCTTACAGGTTGAGCGGCTTGCCGTTGTGATACAGCTCGCCGCACAGGTCGATCTTCCCGGCCGAGAGCATCAGCTCCGGCAGATCGCCGCGCGTTGCGGAGATCACCGCGCCGCTCTTGTGAAAGATGAGATATTTGCGCTCGAGGCTGTTCTGGCTGCCGATGTGCAGCGTGTCGGCCACGGTCGTGATGCCGTTGAGGTCGATCTTGTCGGCTGAGAGCGCGATACTGCTGTCGCCGTTGTTGATGGCGGTGACGATGGCCGCCGCGTTCACGCCGTCGGCATCGGTCACGAGCGCGATGCGTGCGCCCTGATCGCTCACGGTCTGCTCGAGCGCGGCGACATTGCCCTCGGCCGACGTCAGGCGTGTCTGCAGAGTGCCGGCGTTGAGGCTCAGCTGTGTGATGCTGCCGTCCGCGCCGTCGATGCGCGCGCGGATCGGCGAGAGCAGCCGCGAGAGCGCCGCGGCGTTGAAGTTTTCCGCGCCGAGGTTCGACAGCGTGTACTGCAGTGCCTCCAGCAGCCGCGGCACGGTCTCCTCCAGCGCCGCGAGCCGCTGCTCGACGGTCTCCTGACCGGTGCGCTCCGGCAGGGAAAGCTCCAGCGGGGAATAGTCCGTCATGCGTCGTCATCCCCTCCGCCGTGCTGGGATATGTCTGCGCGCAGCACGGCGATCGCCCGCACGAGAAACTGCGGCAGCGGCGCGCCGAGCGCACCGGCGTTTTCGACCACACTGCCGAGCTCCGTCAGCAAATACCACGCCGTCACGAGCGGGCACAGCAGCACGTCATAGTGTGCGCCCAGTCCCGGCACACTGCCGAGCAGCGCCCGCAGCGCAAAGTCCAGCAGCGCCGACACCAGCACACCCGCTACGCTGCCCGCCTTGTGCCACAGCCCTTCGCGGGCGCAGCGGCTGCTCCATGTGCCTGCGCGCAGAGCGGCAGCGCTGCCGGTGGCATAGTCAAGCAGCATGGCCAGAAACCAAGCGGCAGCAAGCCACCCGGTCCAGCCCCAGAACGCCGTCAGCGCTGCGGCGGCCGCTGAGACCGCCGCTTTGATCGTTGTGAGTCTGTCCATTTACGTCTCCTTTTGTTCGTCCAGCATTCGCTGGCACACGATCATCGTGCGGATCATATCCTCCGACACGTCGAGCTTTCCGTCCGTGTTTCCCTGCAGTGCGCCGCGGTCGATCAGCCGCTGCGCGTCGGCGCGAGCCCATTGCGGCATCTCCGCCACGGAATCATAGCGCGGCATATCCAACGCCTCCTCTCGCGCTCCGTTTTTCATCGCCTCGGCGACATCGCGCCGAAAGCCGTCCATCGTGTAGCCCATGCTATATGCGCCCCACAGGTAGTCCGGGTCTGCGTGGTTGCTTGCCACGCCGCGCCGGTGTCCCTCGGCGTGCCCGATGATGACGCCATCCTGTGCCGGGTCAAGTTCGTACTGTTTACACAGCTCAGCAAACAGCTCCACGGCCGTGTGGTATGTACCCGCGATCTGCTCCGCTGCCTCCGCGTAAGTCATGCCCGCGCTCGGCTCGGTCATCTCTACCCCGATGTGCGTAGAATTGGCGCTCCCGCCGCAGTGCCAGCCGCGCATCTCCCACGGCAGCGTCTGATATACCGTGCCGTCCGCCTGCGCGAACGCGTGCACGCAGACAGATACGCCGCCCGGCTGATACTGGTTAAAGCTGCGCGCAAACACCGCCGCCGATGGCTGCGGCGTTCCGACACTGTGCAGCATGATGCCGCGCGGCGTCAGCGGTGCGCCCGCCTGATAGCATTTGTTTTTGACTGCAAACGCCTCAATGATTTTCATCTTGCGCCTCCTTATTCGATCGGTTCGTCGAGCGTGATGATCAGGTTCTCGCCCTTGCCCTTTGCGCTCACGCGAAAATACGCCGCAGAGGCGGGCACATTGCTCGCTGCTTCCGTCACCTGAAACGTCATGGCCGTGGTGCTCTCCGGGATACTGCTCGGGAAATACACGCTGACGTCGATCTTGTTTGCGGGCATAACGGCTTTAAGCAGTTGAAATGCACTGTCATACCATCCGACGCGGGAATACGGTTCCGCCTTCGAGAACGTGATCCCCTCACCGGCGATGCGGTAAACGTGCTTCGTCACATTGCCGGGCAGCGGAATGAATCCGCTTGTCACAAATCCGCTGCCACTCTGCGCGTTTCCGGACGATGATAGGTTGTATCCATTCTGATACGGCATGGACGCGCCGCTGCTGTCAACAGCCGTGGGTACAAGGTTTGTGTACGTCACAGGCTTTGACGCGCTCGCCGTGATGGTGATGTCCCCAGTCACGCGCGCGATGGACACCACGCCGGTCGCGGCATTGTATGCCGTCGCTGTGATGTCCGTACCGCCCATGCTGACCCTGACGGTGTCGAAGCTGTACCCGTTTTTCGGCGTCAGCGTGGTCGTGTATGCCGCGCCGTCTTCGACGGCGGCCGCGGCGTTGCTGCCGGTGCAGCCGGTGAGCGTCGTCTTGACGGTGCGCATGACCACCGTGAAATCGAACGACAGCGTGCGGTCATAGCCCGCGCCGTAGCAGAATGAATAGATTTTTTTGTCTGCCGGATTGATGACGTTGACGGTGAAGGCCGTGTCGGTCACGCCCGGTGCTTTGCTGTAGGTCGTCTCCTCGCCGAATTCGATCTGGTTGCTGTCCAGCCGGTTGTTATCGCCCACCTCGTTCGTCCGGTAGTAGTTGGCGGACGGGCAGCAGATACGCAGCGCCGCCATCTGCTGCGTCGGCGGGTTGTACTGGGAAACGTTGTCCGGCACAACGTAGATCCTGGATGTCTTGAAGTTGTGCAGATGCCCATGGAAATTCCCGTAGCAGACCGCGCCGTTTTTCCCCGCGAAGGAGACCGTCTTGCCGCCGATCGTGACGCTCCCGCCGTCCAGATACGCCTTGAGCACCTTGCCGCCCGCCCGCGCGCTGCCCCAGTCCAGCGGGTAGTGTCCGAGGATCACAAAGCCCCACGCCGCGCTGTCCGCCTTGCTGCCGAGGTCGGCAAGCGTCTGCGCGAACCACAGCAGCTGTGCCTCCGAGAGCGCGTTGGCCGCGGTTTCTCCGCCGGTGATCTCGCCCTCGACGGTGTTGAGATTGATGATGCGCAGCTTCTTTCCGGGGATGTCCCGGTAGCAGTATCCGGCTTGTGCGCTGCCGTAGACCGCGCCCGCGTTGTAATCGGAAAAATACTTCCGGATCAGCGCCGCGCCGTACAGATTCGTGAGGCTTCCGGTCTCGGCTGCGAAGTATTCGCCCGTGTCGTGGTTTCCGGGCGTCCAGAGCTGCGGGATGCCGCGCAGGCCCTCCTCGATCCAGCGGTGAAACTCCCTGCACTGCGCCTCGAACTGCGCCGCCGTGGTCGTCTTGTACCCGAAGGTGAGATCGCCCAAAAACGCCGCGAAATCCAGCGGGATCACGTGCGACAGCGCCTTGATCGCACGGCAGGCGTCCATGTTTCCGGTGTCGATGTTTGCCTTCCAGCCCGTGGATTCGTCAGTTGCGTGGTGTGCATCAGCGACCGTCACAAAGACGATGCTCGACGCAGTCTTCACGGCCTGCACCTTCTGCGCCAGCGTGAGCACGCCGTCCTTGACGTAGTCCGGGATGTCAGCGTGGGCGATCTGATCGCCGTCCGGGATGCTGCGCACCGCCGCGCCCATCTGCGCGATCCTGTACGTTTCTGCACCGCCTGTTTTCTCGCGGATGGCGTCGGCGATGTCCTGCACGGAGGCTTCTTCGTAGAGCTTTTTCATCAGTAGCTCACCTCCGTGCCGTCGGCGATCGTCACGGTCTGCGCCGTGCTGCCGTCGTACATAACCGTCGTGCCGCCGATGCGGATCGTCAGCGCCTTCGGGTTCGGCAGCGCGGCGGGCGCGATGTTCTGCGTCATCAGCTCGATCCTGACCGGGACATCCCAGACATCGCCGGTCGTTTTCGCCTGAAGCTTGACGGCGCAGAACGTGTGCCGCTCGGAATCGGCCACAAGCGACGAGAATGTGAGGATGCCGTTCGTCGCGCCCTGATAGAGCATCAGAAAGTGCTCGCCTTGAAACGAAAGCTGCGCATAGACGCGGTGCGTCGGGTTTGCGCTGACGTAGGCGTACAGCTCTGCCGGCGTCATGTCGGCCGTCGTGCCGGACAGATCGCCGCCGACGTGGATGATCCGCGTCTGCTGCGCCATGCCGTCGAGCTTTTTCTTGTCCGCTGCCGACATCAGACCGGCTGCCGCCGGCGTTGCCTCCGCTTGTCCGGATTTTTGGTCCCACGCTGCCGCCCGCTCCGCCGTGATGCCGTCGAGCACGGCCTTGTTCGCGTGCCGGTGGCGCATGGCGGAGTTCATGGCGATCTGGTGGCTCTGTCCCGGCGACGGGACGGCGGCGCCGTTCGTGCGCTGGTGCCACTTTGCATATTCGTCGAGTGCGGCGTTAAACAGCGCCATGCTGTCGGCGTAGTGCGCGGTCTCGTGCGCGGCGTAGTCGCACATGGCGATGACGTAGTACACGTACAGGCGGTCAAACGGCGCCGGCACGAGCAGCGGTGTGCCGCGCTCGGTGTCCGCGTCATAGGTCACGCACTGCTCGGGCGCTGCGTCGAGGATGCGCATCTGGATCATGTGCTCGCACTCGTTGAGCCACTGGATCTTCGCCGCGTCGTCCCATGCGTTCGGGCAGATCGCGTCGATGCGCGTGAGCGCCTGCTGAAGCGTCGCCATGCTCAGAGTCCCAGCGCACCGCTCTCGGCGGCAAAGCGGGCGGTCTCGCGCTCGATGAGCGCGCCGGTGCGCGCATCCTGCGCCTCACCCTGCGCGAGCACGAGGGCAAAACGGCGCGCGATCGTCACGTCCTCGCCGCGCGGGATGCGCACGGTCTCACCGTTGACGGTCACGATCTTATCCTCCTTGTAGCTGCCGTTGTCACGAAACAGGTGCACGGTCACGGGCTCGCTCAGCCAGGCCTCGGCGGCGCGGTCGGTCATTTTTCTGGTTGCCATAGTGTATTCCTCCTTGTGTGAATGCGTGCCTCCCGCCGCAAGGCGGGAGGCATCTGGTTTCTTACTCGGTGTAGGTGCTGCAGGTCTCGATGCGGCGGATGGCGCTGTCATCGAGGCGTACGGCGACCTTCGTGGCCTTCCAGCCGACGCTTGCGCGTTGGTTGAGCGGGTCGCCCGTACCGGCAGAGCCGAGCTGCTTGACGATGTGCTCAAGCCCGCCGCCGGTGATCTCGGTCGTGCCGTAGCCGTCCGCGCCGAGCACGAGCGTGACGTACACGTCGCGCCCCTGTGCACCGGCCTCGCCGGGGTAGAGGATGGCGTTGTCCTCGACTGTGACCGGGGCGTCGACGGTCATGGAGCTTGCGGTGTTTTCCTTGACGGTCACGCAGGCATTGCCGATGAGCACCTGACGGCCGACGAGTGCGCCGGGCTTGACCGTGCCGCCGTCGAACGCGACGGTGGTCTTGCCGCTCACCGCGCCGTTTGCGAGCAGCGTGCGGCTGTCGGCGGCCAGATCTTCGGCGTGGAAGATCTTCGCCTCCGTGCTCTCAACGAAGCGGCATCCCTCAATCTTGCCGATCTCGCCCTCATACATATGCTCCGTGTCCACGTACTGGTGCGGCGCGAGCCACTTCGGGTCGTTCATGAGGTCGTATGCCACGTCGGGGTGGATGATGACCGGGAACGCGCCGTCGATGCGGCGGCAGTTGGCGTTTTTGAGTGCGCGCACGGCGCGGCGGATGCAGTCGACGGTCAGGTAGTTGTTGTCGGCAGCGCCGGCATTGCCGCCGCGCAGCAGGTAGCGGGCGGACACGGATTCGTCGGCGTACTGCACGTTGTCGCCGCCGACGAGCACCTCGCGCGTGATGGTGTCGAGCGTGCGTCCGGCCTGTGCGCCGAGCAGCTTCGTGGCCATGGTGAGGTTGTTGTCGATGGCGGTCAGCAGCAGCAGGTCGCTCATCTGGATGTAGCCGCCGTACTGGCGCACGGCCGCCTCGACGGTGGTCATGCTCAGACTCTGGCCGTCGGGGGTCACGCCCTCGGTCAGGGCGGTCAGCGCCTTGCCGAGCGGGGCGAAGCGGCGAAACTGGATCGTCTTGCCGCCGTTTGCGGGGATGGGATGCTTCTGTGCGAACTGATCGTGCACGAGCTCGGGCTCGGCCGCGTCGATGAGGTAGTCGGAATAGAACGTCTTCATCTCCTCGGTCAGGCTCTGCTGGGTGGTCACCTGCGTGTTTGCGTCAAACAGGCGCAGGTCCATGCGGATGTTTTCCATACTCATGTCTCCTTTTTTCTCTGCTGTCCGCTTCCGGGGACAGCGCCGGGGCAGCACCCGGCCGCTGTGCTGCCGTTGGGTTCCTCCTGTGCGGGGGTGCGGCCGGTGTCCTCCGCAACGTGACCGGGGTAGGCTTCGGCGAGCTGCCGCAGGCCTGTCACGGCCACGGTGAACGCCGCGCGCACATCGGTCCGGTCGTCGGCTGCGATGGCTGCGTGTCCGGCGCTGAGCGTCCGCTGCACGCCCTGCGCGCCGAGCGTGTCGAGCGCACCCGCCAGCGCGCACATGAGTGCGGATGCCCCAGCGCACACGATGTCGCTGCCCGGGCAGTACGCTGCGTGACCGTCCGCGCGCAGCACGCACCGGCCGTTCCGGCAGATGTACGCGAAGCGGGTCACAGGCTCAGCTTCACGCGCTCGCCGCGCTCCGCGCGCGCGGCAAGCTCCGCACGGTCGGCGCGGCTCATGCGAGACACGTCCGGCCGCACCACGATGCCCGCGCCGCCGCTGCCCAGCCCGTTTTCGACCGGGCGCAGACCGCGGGCGCGGATGTGCTCACTCACGCGCTGCTCGGCGCTGCGTCCGGCGCGCAGACAGGCCGTCTCCAGCAGCGCCTGCGCGTGCAGCGCAAACCATGCCGTGCGCACGTCTATGCCTGCGCGCAGCAGCGCGCAAAACCGGGCATCGTTCAGCGCCGCGCCCAGATCAAAGTCCGGGCACTGCGCCGTCAGCTCGTCTGCCTCGTGCGACCAGCGCGCGGCGGTCTGCTCGGCCGCGCGGCGCATGTTCTGCTCCTGCCTGCGCTCGATCGCGCCGCGCAGCGCGCCGATGGTCACGGTCTGCCCGGCGGCTTCCGCCGGCGCTTCGGTCTGCGCCGCGGCGGGGGCGGTCTGCCCGGCTGCGGTCATGTTGTTTTCATCCATGCTCTGCTCTCCCTTCTGCCCTCAGCGGGCGTTGGCTGTGATGATGCGGTTTTTCTCCTCCTGCGCTTTTTGCAGCGCATCCGTGCCCGCGTCCGCTTCCGGTGTCTCCGGCTGCGGCGGCGCGATGCTGCCGCGCACGGCCTCAAGCACCTTGTCGCGCCCCGGAAACTGCATCATCTCCAGCATCGGCACGGCCTGCTGCGCGAAGGCGGGGTTAAAGACCCCGAGCTGGTACAGCTGCCGCGCCAGCTCGTTTTGCGATGCGGTCGCATACGGGCTCTCCTTTTGCGCGTGCACGGACACGTCAAAGGCCGGCGCGCGGCAAAGCGCCCCGCCGTCCGTGTCCATGCCCACGACGCGGGCGCGCAGCCCGGCGTTGGAGTAGGTGCAGAAGGTATAGCCCTGTGCGCCCGGCGCCGCCACGCGAAACGGGCGCGTCTCGGTGTAATAGGCGCGGATGAGCTCGATCACGAGCTCGACCACGCGCTCAAACGCGCGGTAGCTTGCGCGCAGCGTGTCGCGGCTGGATTTGCTTCCGGCCTCCTGCAGCGCGGCAATGGCGCTCGCCGCCGTCACGCCGCCGGACACGCTGCCCTGCGTCACGTCGCGGCTGTTGCTCGTCTCCTTGAGCTCGTTGATCTTGAGCTGCAGCATATTCACCCACTGCCCGTCGAGGTTGTAGAGGCTGATCTGGCGCAGCCGCTCGTCGTCGATGCTGCCCTCGACCTCAACGAGCGGCTTTGACCAGTCGAGAAATTCCTGCGCATTCACGCCGCAGCCTTTTTTCACCCAGAAGCGCGGCGTGGAGGCCTTCATGCTCATCTCGAGCAGGTTGCCGCTCAGCCGGTCGATATACTGCTGCGGGTCTTTGCTCACGGCGATCATGCCGAAGCCGCACGGCGTTCCGGCCTCGGGGTAGAGCACGTCAAACACGACCGGGTACTGTCCGTGCGGGTAGAAGCCCTCGGCCATGGCGGGGTCATTCTCGCTCGCGTAGAGCAGGTCGCGCCCGGTGAATTTCACGAGGTGCAGCGCCGTTCCGCCGCCGGGCAGCGGCTTTTTGTAGTACCAGTCGACGACGATGCTCTTGTTCGACGTGTCCACCGCGTCGTCGTAGAGATACTGCGCCAGCTCCACGCCGCAGCTTCCGGGACGCGCCTCCGGCCATGCGGCCGCGATGTCGTCGTTGTCCACGAGCGCGCACACGAAGAGGTTGCGGCTGTCCTGAATGTCGGTGATGCCCGGCTCCCAGAACAGGTTCAGCAGGTCGAGCTGCCGCACGGCCACGTCGCCGAGACCGCCGCTGCCGGCGCTGTCCCAGAACACGCCGTAGGCCGCGCACCCGTGCTTGAGCTTATACCACCACGCGTCCGACCACACCTGCTCGAAGTGCGTCTTTTCCAGCACCGCCGGCACGATGGCCGACAGCGCCTTCGCGTCCGGCTCATCTTGCTCGCTGCGCGGCAGGATCACCGCCTCCGGAAAGCTGTCCATCGCGTCGGCGTGCTTCGAGACGATGGCGTTGAACAGCCACGCGCTCGTCGGCTCTACCACGTCGGCGCCCTGCTCGCGCCGCCGGTCGCGCAGATACTGCCAGTGCCGCAGGCGGTACCACTGCTCGTCCGCGATGATGCGCGCCTCGAGTGCGCGCTTGCCGTCCTTGTAGCGGCGCAGCAGCTCCGTGCCGCGCGCCACATCGTCGGGCGTGATCACGGGCTCGCGCATCTCCGGCAGCCCTGCCTCTGCCGCCGCGCGGTAGGGCAGGGGGTTCGTTTTTTCGTTTGTCATAGACGCTCCTTTGCTGCCGTTTCCGGCAAATAGTTTACATAACATTTTGAATTTTGCGAGAAAAAGAGACTGCTGTCGCAGTCTTTTCCTGTTTACATAATTAATCATTGCTCAGAGGGTCGAACACTTTCGGCGTCCGCTGCACCGCCGGCCGCGGCGCGATGGGATCGGACTGACACAGATACCGGATCTCGTCGGCGATGTGGTCCTCCTGCCGTGTGTCGACGTCCTCGGGCGCGTGCGCGTCGTAGCGCAGCAGCGGCAGCGTGCGCCGCGTGTCCCGGCAGTTGCGGAACACGTACAGCATCGGCAGCCCGGCTTCGTCGAATGCCAGCCGGTAGTGCACCTGCATCCAGCCGGGCAGGCGCTGATGGTCGCCGGGCTCGAAGTACACGCCGTACCGGTCGGCGATGTCGGCGATGCTGTCGCCGCGTGATGCGTCCCAGATCGCGGGGTCTGCCACACCCCGGATGTCCCGTCCGCGCAGATAGGGGTGCGTGGTTTCGGTGGCGCGGATCTGCGTGAAGATCTGCTCCGGCGTCCAGCGCACGCCGGTGTCCGGCTCGCCGGGCACGCAGC
>ERZ827512.1690-NODE-1690-length-20415-cov-4.821218_pt1 | contig 20415 bp, 19 predicted proteins | sample MGYA00519916_ERZ827512 | MGnify/ENA primary metagenome ERZ827512 (study PRJEB31778, sample SAMEA3449335) | human gut metagenome | biome: human gut; feature: human-associated habitat; material: faeces | place: United Kingdom | collected 2010/2012 ... | reverse complement strand
AGATGCCCTCTGCGTCGAGTTCACACTTATGAAGCAGGTCTTTTGCCGGGCCGGACTCACCGAAGGTATCGCGAACACCGATCCTTGTTACCTTAACCGGATTCTTCTCTGCCAAACATTCCATAACCGCTGAGCCAAGTCCACCGATGATCGAATGCTCCTCTACCGTGAACACTCTGCCGGTTGCCTGTGCTGCCTTTACGACAAGCTCCTCATCAAGCGGTTTGATCGTGTGGATATTGATCACCTGTGCATCGATCCCGTCCTCTGCCAAAAACTTCGCAGCTTCTAAGCTCTCAGATACCGGAAGTCCGGTTGCTATGATCGTAATATCCTTTCCAGAACGTAATTCTACGCCCTTGCCGATCTCAAACTTGTAGGTTGACTCATCATTAATGACCGGTACTGCCAGTCTTCCAAATCTCATATAGACAGGTCCTACATATTCATATGCTGCCTTTACGGCTGCTCTTGCTTCTACATCATCACATGGATTGATAACCACCATGCCAGGGATCTCTCTCATCAGTGCAAGATCTTCATTACACTGGTGGGTTGCTCCGTCTTCTCCTACGGAGATACCTGCGTGAGTTGCTCCGATCTTTACATTCAGATGTGGGTATCCGATACTGTTTCTTACCTGCTCAAAAGCTCTGCCTGCCGCAAACATTGCAAAGGAGCTCATAAACGGCACATAACCACAGGTTGACATTCCGGCTGCAATGCCTGCCATGTTACATTCTGCAATACCACAGTCTACATGGCGTTCCGGAAATGCTTTCTTGAAGATTCCGGTCTTTGTTGCTGCTGCAAGATCTGCATCCAGTACGATCAGGTTCTCATGTTCTTTTCCAAGCTCAACCAATGCATTACCATAGCTGTCTCTTGTTGCGATCTTCTTTACTTCTGACATAACACGTCACCTGCCTTTTCCAGTTCTTCCATTGCAATCGCATACTCCTCATCATTCGGAGCTTTGCCATGCCATCCCACATTGTTCTCCATGAAGGATACTCCCTTACCCTTTACGGTATGGGCGATGATCGCTGTCGGCATTCCCTTGGTTGCCTTTGCTTCCTTGAATGCTGCATCGATCTGATCAAAATCATTTCCGTCGATATTAATTACATGGAAATTAAATGCTTCAAACTTCTTGTCGATCGGATATGGGGAACATACGTCCTCAACGGTTCCGTCGATCTGAAGGTTATTATTATCTACGATCACTAACAGATTATCCAGCTTTCTGTGACCTGCAAACATGGCAGCCTCCCAGATCTGTCCTTCCTGGATCTCCCCGTCTCCGCACAGACAGTAGGTTCTGTATTCCTTACCGGACATCTTTGCTGCAAGTGCCATACCGACTGCTGCAGAAAGTCCCTGTCCGAGAGAACCGGATGACATGTCCACACCAGGAATGTGCTTCATATCCGGGTGCCCCTGTAAATAAGAACCGATATGACGCAGGGTCAGAAGATCCTCAACCGGGAAAAATCCTCTCTCAGCAAGGGCTGAATAGTAACCCGGTGCTGTATGTCCTTTGGATAATACAAAACGATCTCTGTTCTCATCCTTTGGATTCTTCGGATCCACATGTAATTCCTCAAAATAAAGATAAGTAAAAATGTCTGCTGCTGAAAGTGATCCGCCCGGATGTCCTGCTTTTGCAGAATGTACGGAGGAAACAATTCCCTTACGGATGTCAACAGCCTTTTTTTGAAGGTCTAGTTTGTTCATGTCTTTCTCCATTTCGTTTTATTTTCATTTTTATAATTGTCCCAGCACTTTTCCGATCTTGTCAGCGATCAGAAGATCTGCCTGACTGTCCGTCTGTGTCGGCGACATATTAATAACTACCAGGTGTTTTCCTCTGAAATACCGGATCAGTCCGGCGGCAGGATAAACAACCAACGAGGTTCCGCCAATGATCAATGTATCTGCCTCCGAAATATACCGGATCGCATTCTCAATGTCGTCATTGTTCAGACCCTCTTCATATAATACTACATCCGGCTTAATTATTCCACCACAACTGCATTTTGGTACACCATCTGATTGAATAATATAATCCAGATCATAGAATTTGTGACATTTTGTGCAATAATTTCTATGGATCGAACCATGCAGCTCAATCACATTCTTACTTCCTGCCATCTGATGCAGGCCGTCAATATTCTGTGTTACGATTGCTGCAAGTTTCCCCTGTGCTTCCAGTTCTGCAAGTTTTTTATGTGCCATATTCGGCTTTGCATCTTGATAGATCATCTTATCCTTATAGAAACGGTAAAACTCTTCCGGGTCACGCATATAGAAGCTGTGACTGATGATCGTTTCAGGTGGATATTTGTATTTCTGATTATACAATCCATCCACACTGCGGAAATCCGGAATCCCGCTCTCTGTAGAAACACCCGCTCCACCAAAGAAAACCATACGTTCCGAACCTGCAACAATTTCTTTTAACTTTGCAATTTTCTCATTCATTTGTTCCATATATCAGTCTCCCTTCTGCATAATACAGGATCAGGCAATAGCGAAACCTTCCTATTGTAGTTCTACTATTGCCTGCCCTTGCTGTGTCACGGCATTGCCGTAACTTCTATATCCACTTTACAGGTACTGTCCACTGTGTATGTATCGCTGTCTTTTATCGACAGCTCAACCGTATTTGCACCAATGGATAATGTTTCCGCATCAATCGTTATCTTCAGATCCTTCGCTGTGAGCTTGGCAACCTCATCAGAAAGCCCTGATATCACAACTGTATTTCCCTCCGGAAACTGAACAGCATAATCATAGTCCGTCAGTTTATTCTCAATCGTAATATCATTGGCTGATATCGTCATTGTTCTGCTGATATTCCGTTCAATCGCTACATGGACGCTGATGCTTGTATTCTCATCTGCCAGAACAACTCCATCAGGCAAATACTTGGATATCTCGATCGTACTTTCCAAATCTTCACTGCATCCGGATACATCGATATCATCTACTGTTATCTCCGTGAGATTCTGCAGCACATCTGCCGGTCCTCCAACTGTTATCTCATTCGGCACATATTCTGCGTTCACTACTTTATAATTATCTGCTGGAACACCGGTTGTGTCCAGCTTTACTGCTACCGTTTTCGTCTTATAAACCGGTATAGTTACAGACACTCCGGTCACCTTGCTTTCCAGCTTCTTACCGGATATCTCGTCACCATTTGCATCATAGAAGATTGGTGTGCAGGTTGCTGTTACATCTGAAGTCCGTCCGGATACATCCACCTGTACCTCTGCCTTTTCGATCCGTTCAATCACGCTCGCTGCTCCCTTTACCGTTATCAGATTCGGCGTAGATACCGGAATACCGGTCGTATATCCTTCTGCCGTTTCACCCTTTGTTGTAACCGTTACCGGCAGGGATGCCGTCTGTTCCTCCTCCAGTTCTACCTGGAGTACATTATCTACGATCGTAATGCTGATATTGTTATTTACAGACGATGAATTCGCTGTCACCGTAATATTTACAGCATTTGTAATTGACAATTTTGACATATCCGCAATCGCTGTAAAATCAGAAGCTCCAAGTGCATTTACAACTGAACGTCTGCCCTTTACAATGATGTCCACCGTTTCACCGGACACAATATCATATAACTGATTCTTATCCGTGATCGCATCTGTATTGATCAGGGTAACCGGTATATCTCTGATCTGCCGTGTGGTTGAATAATCATCCACATTTAAAACTGTGACCCAGACAGCAAATCCAAGGATCAATGATAAGAGTTTCCAGCCCCAGTTACTGAATAATTTATCTTTCATTGCTGTCAGCCTCCTTTCTGTTATCAGAAGACTTTCCACTTTTTACATTACCTGAACTGGTCTTTTTCTCAGTATTCTTCTTTTTGCGTTTGCCATCCTTCTGCCGGCGTTCATCCTTTTTCTTTCCATCCTCCTGATTTAACAGTTCCAGATGGTTCCGGACACTTTCTGTATCCAGATTCCGATACAGCTCGCCGCCCTTTGCGATCGAGATTGAACCGGTCTCCTCTGATACGATCAGTGTTACACTATCGGATACCTCACTGATACCTACACCTGCACGATGTCTGGTTCCAAGCTCCTTGTTGATAGAGAGATTCGCTGACAATGGAAGATAACAGGTTGCTGCAACCACTCTGTTATTTCTGAGAATGACCGCACCATCATGAAGCGGTGTATTATGTTCAAATATATTAAGCAGAAGCTGGTTCGTTACAACCGCATCAACAGGAATTCCTGTATCAATATATTCACCCAGTGCGACCTTGTCTTCAATAACGATCAATGCACCTGTCCGGTTCGCTGATAAAACAGTCACTGTCTTGATCAGCTCATAAATCGTTTTGTCACTCAGCTTTCTTTCATCTGCATCTTCATGCATGATATAATCAAAAAATTTCTTTCGTCCAAGTGTTTCCAGTCCCCTCCGGAACTCCGGCTGAAATAAAATGATAACTGCCAGAATACCTATGCTGAACACATTTTTCAATATATACAGAATCGTATTAAACTGGAACAGGGATGCCAGAATCGTAAATAACAGGATCAGAACAATACCCTTTAACAGTGTCCATGCACGATTACTCTTAAACCACATCAGTATCTTATAGATCACATATGAAAGGATCAGGATCTCAATAATGTCACTGATATCCGGTGTGGTAATGTAAAACCAGTCAAAATATGTTCTCATAAATGCCAGGATCTTATCCATTCGGTATCTCTCCTTTCTAAATATTCCGGATATACAAAGGCTGTATCAGCCTTCCTATATGGTGGGATAAAGATATGACCTGACAAAAACGTCAGGTCATATGCAAGAATTCATTTACCTCGTAACACCACTTACTGAATCTTCATCAGCAGTATTCTGTGATACTGTATTGATCTTTTTTACGTTCTTCTGCTGTTTCGTCATAACAATCTTCGGAACAGCTTTCACATAATAATAATATTCCTCATCTTCAAACTGTGTATTCTCCACTCTTGAATAATCCACAACTGTTTTGAAAAACTGCGCTACAACCGCAATGATCACTGCACAGATCGAACCCAGCAGGATCTCTCCAATCGAGATGCTTGCATTGAGTACAACATTTCCAATCAGGAATAAGATGATCTCAAACAGACCACCAACAATAATTGCCGCATACCATGAATATTCAACCGATAATCTGTATATCACATGCGTAATAATAAGAACAACTGCAAATACAACGATCGTAAGCAGAAGATCTTTATTATCAATCAAATGCTGGAATATATATTTATAACTTTCAAGCATATTTTCTGTATCTGTTGTCTTACTCAGTTCTGCAAGATAATTGGATGCATCTAATGAAAAATAATAGAAGACAGCACCAAAAGCTAACGGAACGATCGCAATCGGTCCTAAAAACATACCTGCAAGAATCGGAAGCACATACTGCATTTTAATAATGAAAAATAATGGGGCATACATGACCACCCATGTTGCTTTCGGGAAAAACCGGATATACAGGCAATACATGATAATAAATAAAACAATAAATGATATGCCTGTTTCTTTATTGCCCGAAAAATAATTCATAAATGCAACAACTCCACCAATTGCATAAGTAAGACTTTCCGGAATAAATGCACATACAACAGCAAGAAGAAAAATAACCAGTCCGCTGGATATCGTTTCATTATGTCCGCCCGTAATATGTACAATGGACCAGAACATCAGCAATGCGAGAATGAACCGGATAGCCGGTGCTACGATCCTATCGTATTTACTGCAAAAATTCTTAATTCCATCTCTGAATGTCAAAAGTGATGCCATGTTTACTTCCTCCTCTTCTTCCCTTTGGTTTTGTCCTCTTTCTCATAGAAAGCAATCAGCTTCTTCAGATCCTGATTGTACTTTATGATATGAGGCTTTGCCTTGGTGTATCTATAGGAGTATAGAAACCATGCAAGAACCATAAATACTACGCAAACAACCGCATATACTATAAGAAGTTTATATGCCAGACCGAACAGATCCATATCTACAAGCTCCGTGATCAGTTTACCCATATTGTAATAAATATAGGCCGCTACCACGATCACAAATAATATCGTTGTCGACACCAGAGTCTTCAGACAATTGTATTTTACATAGTCTGATTTGAAATATCTGCCTTTTTCCAGATCTTCTTTTCCTGTAGATTGTTCGTACATGGCAAGTCTGGTCATCAATCTGACCTTTTCTTGGTTTACCATCTTGTTTTCTCCTACTTCTTTTCTTTCTACAAAAATCAGCTTTTGTTATTATAATCCATACGAAAAGAATAAGCAAGCATGCGCCGGAAAAAGTTTCTTAAATAGAATTAACGTCTTGATTAAAAGAATGCCATATACCCGGGTAAGGCAGATAGAGATGGTGGGGTGGTTGAGACTTGATGTCTCAACCACCCCACCATCTCTATCTGCTTTACCCGGGTATATGGATAAACAGCCTTAAAAATATTTCTTGAGTTCAGCAAATACCGGTTTCAGGCGATCAGCGCGAAGGTCGAAGTCCATCTCCTTGTATGACCATGCCGCACGGCCGATACCATATTTTGCAAATACTTCATGGATGGCTTTATACCATAATACAGTGTTTGCCGGGTCTGCGTTTTCGATCACGCCATATTCTCCGCAATAAAGTGCTACGTTTCGCTCCTTTGCAACAGCGATCGCATCGGCAAACAGATCTTCAAAATATGCTGAATCAAGATTGCCCTTATAATCAAGGATTGACAGCGTTCCCGCAAGTTTTGCAGGCAGGTGTGCTTTTGCATATGCACAAAAATCTTCCATGCTGCCTTTGAATTCCATATGATAATCCGCCGGCATATCATCTACCCACTGTGCGCCCTGATGTGTAAAAAGAAGAGGGTCATAGCTGTGGAAATTATATATGATATGTTCATCCATCGGCATCGGAATATCTCTGACTGCCTGCACGCTGTTATGCCAGTAACCACCGATCAGAATATCAGTTGTCGGTGCATATGCACGGATACGTTCGACACACTTTGGTGCGATCTCTGCCCATATGGCACCATCTTCTTTATCTACTACCTCATTTAATAATTCAAATGCAACTTTATCTCCATATCCGCCAAAGCGCTTTGCAAATTCTTCCCATAATCTGTAGAAGCGTTCCTGAAGAGCTTCGTTTCCAAAAAATCCACTCTGTTTTTCTCCCGGATCAAAGGAATAACCGGCAGTCTTATGCAGATCAAGGATTATATTGAAACCATATTTATGTCCCAATTCCAGCGCGCGTTTGATCCGTGCAAAACCTTCTTCCTTATACTGTCCGTCTTCTGTCTCTACCAGATTATAATCCACCGGCAGTCTGAGATGATCCAGTCCCCAGCTTGTAAGCTCTTTAAAATCATCTTCCGTAATAAAATTATTGAATCTGTCCTCGGAATAATCACACTGGGAAAACCAGCCTCCCAGATTAACACCCTTCTGATACCCTTTCCATGTCTTCATATGCATGATCTCCTTTTCATTTAGCAAATAATAAATTTGTAATTGTTATTTTCTGAATTTATGATACTATAAATGCATATGTAGGGAATATAATATATCCGATTTTTATATCGCATAGCTGACCTTCATTGTTCTGATTGTATTTTTAGAGATGGGCAATCCGTTCACTTGATAAAATAATGCCTATATGCAAATATTTTTATAGCTGTATATTATATGAAAGGAGTATTTCCATGAATAAAGAATTACAGAAACTGTTATTAGCGCAGCAGGAGGAACAGTCTTATCACCTGCCAATGGAGGCAGAGTATTCATTTTACCGGCGGATCGCAAATGGGGATATGGAGCTGCTGAAGCTAAATATGAATGCAGATACCATGGAAGGCATGGGAAAGCTGTCTTCATCCCCACTGCAGAACAAAAAATACCACCTGGTCATTCTGACTGCCATGATCACACGTTTCTGTATCGAGGCCGGGCTAGATCCGGAACAGGCCTATACTTTAAGTGATATGCATATCCGAAAAATCGACGCATGTCTGACACCGGAACAACTGAATCCGCGAAAAGGAGCTGTTGTGAAGGATTTTGTACTTGCCATGCACGAGCTTCATAACAGTCCCGGACTGTCTTATCATGTCATGCAGGCCGTCTCCTACATCAACAACCATATCACAGAACCGATCCGGGTATCGGATGTCGCCGATGCAGTGAAGCTCCACCCGGACTATATGACCCGTCTGTTCAAAAAAGATATGAACTGCAGTCTCTCACAATATATCATAAAAGAAAAATGCAGGACGGCTCGCTACATGCTGTTAAACAGCCAGGCGAGCTGTACAGAAATCAGTTCATTTCTGTATTTTGCGTCCTGCAGCCATTTTGTAAATTGTTTTAAAAAAGAATATGGTCTGACACCGAATGCCTACCGCAAACAGATGGGCGGTCTGTCAAATGAGCGAAGCGATGCGTTCTAATACAACAGCAACGCCGTCTTCATTATTTGACAGAGTCTCATTCATGGGAATACCAAGCATCACCGCAAGTGTCTGAAGTCCTGCTGCTTTAGTGGCATCTGACCGGTTAAATTCAAGGTTATCACAGCCACCATCCAATGAAATATCGTTTATATATTTAATTTCCTGTTTTGCATTTTCTACGATCATACGAACCTGATCTGCGGTCATATAATCATCTGCCGGTTCCATTGCCTGTTGTGTTGAAATACTATTATGTTTTTTAAGATAATGCATTACTCGTTGCCCTTTATTCATATTGCGTATTTCATCTGCTTCTGTTGAATCTGATTGTCTGTTTGTCTGCAGGTCCACAGCCCTAGAAATATATACCACTTGCCCAACTTCGAGCTTTAATGTTACCCTGTCATTGCGCTCTGAGAAATCAAATTCCGGTTTCTTCCCCTTTTTTACAACAAGGATTCCTCGTCTGCCATAATAATTTGCATGTGCCAGTACATTTGCCAATGCTTCTTCCTTACCGCCTTTTTGTTGTTCGCGATGCGTATTGCGTAAATTAATTTCGGTCGCAGTCCCCACACAAGGCGGGAACTGCGACGGCTGGCCCAAATTTTTTCTTTATGTCTTCCTCCACTTTTCTGGTTTTCTTGTTTCACCCCAGTGAGAATTTACAGATTGGGTTTTAAATTACCATGGGGTTCTCTTTATTTCGCCTTTCTTGTTTTCTCATCCATTTTATGATATTGTTTTTATAGCATTGTGGTACTTATGGTAAGAAAGGGGTATTAAACAAATGAAAAAATTTATAAACATATGGAGTCTTCTTATAGTCATGTCCATCTTGATTTTACTTCCGCACTTCTCTGTTGCTGCACATGGAGAAAAAGCAGAAAAAAAACAAGCAGAACTTGCCGGCAGAGAATCAGGTTATACACTGACCTGGAATGACAATAAAGGACGATTTATCTGTAAAAAAAACGGCTCCAAATTGAATAATGGCTGGAGTTTCGATTCATCGAAAAAAATCGCCTATTGCACCGGGAAAAATGGTTATTTGTATGCCAAAATCAAAGACGGCAAATACTACACATATACTGCTAACAATAAAAAACCATCCTCAAAAGTATTCAAAAACAAGAAAAATACCATCATTCGGCTACATAAGAAAAATTTCTATGTAGGGGCTAACGGTCTTATTAACCTAAACAAAGGCTGGAAATTAAATAATAACGGATTATATACTTACTATGTTGAAAAAAACGGTACTGTTTCTGTAAAAATATCAAATGGTAAATTTAGAGTCTGGAACGGAAATAACACTAGATGGGATAAGAAAGATTTAAAGAAATATAAGGGAAAAACTTATACCTATAATGAAAAATCTTTTTTCGTGAATACGAACGGAAACATTTCAAGAGCAATGGGTTGGCAGGGATCTTATTTCATCGACAATGATGGCTGTGTAAAGTATTATGATGACGGAAGCACTTCTTACCGGATCACAAAAAATGGTGATGTCAAGGCGTTGAAAGATAGCTGGAACGATGATGTTTATGTAAAAAATGGAAAGATACAGCGGTCAACAATCGTTAAATCAAGTGGCTGCAATTATTTTGTAGATAAAAATGGTAGCAGACAGGATTTTAAAGTGAAGAATAATCAGATTGTAAGACCGGATAATAGTATGGCGGTTTCATCCGGGATCTATGCTGCAGCCGGAAAAAAATTTCCGATTGATAACAAGGGAAAGATCCAGAAAAACAGCACTGTGTTTATCAAGAATAAGGCTTATGAAACTGTGAGTGACGGATCTTTGTCTAAACAGCCGGCGAATCATGTTCATTTATGGAAGGCGGGATCTGTAACAGAACAGATTGATCATAAAGCCAAGACAAAGGAAGTTCAGATCCCGGTCAAAGAGTGGGACGAAGAAGTGTGGTCAAAGGATATAAAATATATTTGCAAAAAGTGTGGGAAGTATTACGATACATTAGATGAATGGGATGAACACTCCGGAAATACCAATCATGGAAATTATGAACCTGCCAAGGTCCTCCTTTATACCATCCATCATCCAACCGCAGATGAACCAAAGTATGAAAATACGACTGTTATAACGGAGAAAGCCTGGTCTGAATGGTATCAAATTTATACCTGTAGGGATTGTGGAGAGAAGATGAGAGTAAGAGTTATAGATGGTAAGCCAACAAAGGGAGATTATGACGGATTGATGATCCCAAGTAAAAAAGGGCGCATACTTAATGCGTATGGAGAAAAGAAAATGACCGTTTCTGCATGTATGGCTTTCCCTGCTAGTATATATAATGGGGAACAGATAACGAGCGAACAATCGTTATCAAAATACGGTTTTTGTTATTTGGGAGAAGAAAGAAAATCGTATAATATCCTTCTCCCAGATACTTACCTGCAGTTACTCAAAGACCATAATATTCAGTAAACTATTTACTAGATAATAAGAAATAGAAAAACTAACTTGACAAATTCTTAATTAAGGTATTATCTTAAAGATACCCTAATCCGTATGCTACAAGTATACGAAATCCTTGGTCAAGAATCCAGAAAAGAGCAAGGAATCAAACAAACGGGGCGGAATCCTCAATTTCCGCCTCGTTCTTTACCTATTTATGTAAATATTCCACTATTGGAAAATAAAATCATTAGAAAAATTTGAATTGCAGGATTCATAAGCAATAATATATCATTAATAATTATAAAAAATTATTATATATAATATTAAATGATTAATAATAACGCATTGACAGTCTGACTTCACCAGATAAGATATGGTAAAGAAATATGGATCAGAAAATTAGGTTCATTGACATTACTACCTGGATATTTTATAATAAATATGTTAATAAATTCATTTGATCCTATTATAGGATGGGCGGAGAGTATATCTTTCCGCCTTTTTTTTTACCAAAGTTAAAGCCCGAATCAAATACCGTAATCTTTTGGTTTTCAATATCCCGTAAATGGGGAAAGTGAGATAGGGAGAAAATTGGAGTAAAAAAACATTATTTATAATATTAAATGATTAATAACAATGCATTGTGTCAAGTATAAGTATACTCACCTTACAAACCAACGCATAGGCACATAAATTTATATATTTCTTAACCAGCAACGAATTGACAGTCCAAAATACAAATGTTTATAATAAAGTATGTCCTTTGAATACCACCCTGGTACGCATCCCTCGCGACCGGGGTGTTGTTATTTTATTAACGACGCGGGCTACGGCTGCGATCAGCTTCTTATAGCCGCCGCTTAAAAATTCGGTTGGCACTTCCTTCAGGCAGTATACGGTCAGCACTGCCATGATGGCTGCCGAGAGGATTCGTCCGAGATACCGGATTTTCTCATAGATCTGTTTTCTCTTTTATATTAATTTTAGAATATATATTCTACTGGCACTTTACCGAAAACCATAAGTAAAATTTTGAAATTTTTCAAAAATATTTACCGGGAAAATATTTACAGATTGTCTTTATAAGCATCCACTTACCAAAAGTTACATCAAACCATACAAGTTATTACATCAACGGTTTTTATACCATTATTTCTGGTATGGTGGTTTTGTCGACAAATCAGGTACCGGAAATTAAGAGGAATTTTTATGTATAACAAGGACAATACTACCATTTCACAAAACTCAAGCACCAAACATTCCGCATTCAATATTTGTCAGCTTTTTCCACGACGAACGGAAGATGAATGCCTTGCAGAATTAAAACAATACCCAAAACTTTATTGGACATATAAGAACTGGCCTGATGACTGGAAAAAACGTTTTATGGAATTTATGGAAGGCAAAAAAAGTCTGCCACTAACCTATGATCCATTTTTCAAAAAAATCTTCAACCCAGATATATACCCGGAACGATTATCACGACTGATCAGCAGTATTATCGGCACAAGTGTAACTGTTAAATATATTATGTCAAATGAAGACAGCATGCTTCCATCAACATCTCTCCTACTTCTGGATATTATCGTCCAGTTAGAAGACGGTTCTATCGCAAATGTAGAAATACAAAAAAATCCATACACATTTCCCGGTGAGCGAATGTCATGCTATTCCGCAGATCTACTACTTCGCCAATATACACGCGTAAAAAGCAACCTTGGGAAAGATTTCACATATAAGGATATGAGAACTGTTTATACAATTGTTATGTATGAAAAGAGTCCAAACGAATGTCTGAAAGACCGTTTTGCAAATATCTATCTGCATCATGGAAGAACCATTTTTAATACTGGTGTAAATCTGAGTCTTTTACAGGAATACTATGTCGTTAACCTTGACGTATTTAAAAATAGCAAGTATGCTAAAGATATCAACGATCTAAATGCATGGTTGTCTCTGCTAACCGCTGACTCTACAGACAACCTTGCCACACTGATATCCAACTATCCATGGATGGAATCTATATGCCAGGATATATCTGAATATCTGTATCGCCCTGAGGAGGTTATTAGTATGTTTTCAAAAGCATTAAAAAAGATGGATGAAAATACTGTTAATTTTATGATCGAATAGATGAAGAAAGCGCTGGAAGAAAAAGATGTTGCTTTGTCCGAAAACGATGCCGAAATTGCTGCATTACAGGCAAAACTTGCTGCGTTAGAACACTAATGCGCAGTTCATTAACATAATTATTTTTACATAATAATCCCCCAGCTATAATACTTATTCATTGACATATTCTTAGAATAGATAGCCTCATCACAAAATAGAGGGGCTGTCAACAATGTGATCAAATAAAACAAAGTAATTTCGTTACAACAGATACTACAAAAAAGGGCTGCCGCACTAAGTGATTGGTGCGACATCCCTTTTTTTCGGCGTCATTGCTCATAATAACATATACACAATCGTACTGCCTATGACGCTGACAAATGTATTCTTTTTCCACACATGAAGGGCGACACAAACTGCGGCTGCGATCAACTTCTTATAGCCGCCGCTTAAGAATTCGGTCGGTACTTCCTTCAGGCAGTATACGATCAGCACAGCCATGATGGCTGCCGGAAGGATTCGTCCGAGATACCGGATTTTTTCGGAGATTTGTTTTCTCTTTCCAAGAATGGTAAATGGGAGCGCCCGCATAAACAAAGTCGCCGCTGCAGACACAAGGATGCAGATCAGTACATATCGATCATTCATGGGCTTCCACCTTTCTTTCACAGACAAGCAGCAGACCTGATACCAGAATCAAAGTTGGAAGAAGGAAATAATCTTTTCCTATTAACAGAAGCAACAGCACACCTCCGATAAACCCGGCAAGTGCTGGCAAATGCACTTTCACACTTCTCCATTGATCGATCGCGATCGTAATAAATAACGCTGTCATACAGAAATCGATCCCCTCTAATTTCACCGGAAGGATCTGACCGAGTATGCCGCCAAGCACAGCGCCCCCGCGGATGTCAAGTCATTGCTACAAAAAATATGCGGCTTTTTTACCATGAAAATGGCTTAAAACCGCATATTTCTGTATAGAGGACGTTATATAATTGTCACTAAATAGGTGGGGAGGATGTTACGTCATTGTCACAAAATATCCCACACCAAATTATTTTACATCGTACCTTTTAATCTTTGAATAAACTTATTTAACTCACGGTACATAGCCCTACTATTAATTACCTTTCCTAAATTCAAATAAGCTTTTCCCGTCGCATTATCTCTCAACATTGTCTGTGATAATACACCCACAAAAATCAACCTACTTCCAAGTGCAATTCCATCTTTCACAGGATATGTTCCTTGATTATAAATAAAAACTGGACTTCCACTTGATCCTGGAAATACACCTGCATCAATCAAAAATACTTCTTCTCCTTTAAAGTCATTCCATATTGGAGTTGCCGTTATCCCTTGTCTAATTATTGATATCTTATTTTTTTCATCATATAATCCACTTGGATATCCTATGAATGTTACGTTTTCGATTGCAGAAAGCTTATCCTCTTGTTCTTTAGTAGGCACCATATTTTGATCCACTGTTCTAAAAAAAATTTCAATATTTCTATTCTGAAAATCATTAAATGTTCCTGCCAATGGAACCGCAATCAAATCTAACTTTCCTAGTTTATTTCCATCTATAATTGACTTATCAAATTGCACCCTTATTGTTTTATCAGTAGGAAATCCTTTTTCTCCAATATGCAGCTCAACAAATCCAATCATAGCGTCTTTTAGTACATGATAATTTGTTATCAATAATGGTATTGATTCCGTTTCACTTTCACGAACAGAAAACAAAAAACCTGTCCCCGTTGACAGAGATTTATCACTATTTTGTGCGTAAATAGGTACTGTTGTATATAATAGCTGAGTACCAATGTCATTAATTTCCATTTCTACTCCTCACTTTCTTCCGCTGGAACAATTATGTATTCTTCTACGTAATCTGCCAATTTCTTTGCATCTGCCATACTATTTTTCCTTAAAAAATAATATGCAACGCTACATCCAATTCCACCAACTGGACAAATCGAATAAAAAAGTATACTCAAAAATTTTAGTTCATAAGCCACTTGAGATATCAAGGCGCTTAAAAATGCTCCCAGTAAAAGTGATGCTACACCCAAACAAGCTTCCGCATAAGGAAACTTTGTTTGCTTGATTTCCTTACATTCTTTCCGAAGTTTCTCAATTAAACCTATATCCAACACAATTTTATCTCTAGTTTTTGGAACATGAATATTATATGTATCTTTATATTGCAAATTTCTGTTGTTTTCATCACTTATAACATTTCCACTTTCTTCTGCAGTTACGTTAGAAAATGCTTGATACAATTCATCTATTTCTTCCAATTTTTCCTTTCTCCTTTTGTATATTTTCATATTATCGCGTTGAAATCATGCGTAAACTGCAAACTTTTCGTTTCTTAATTTCCATTCGCTATTTCTACCTCAGTAAATCATATATTGTCTTTTCACTTTTTCGCACTTTAGATACTCTCTTATACTCATGAAGACTTTTTTCCAGAATAGATACATCAGCAAAATATTCCTTAACAAACGAAACACTTTTTACATTTTTCATTTTCAAAATAGATTTGCAATATTCACTCGGTGACATGTTCTTTTTCTTTTCAAAATCCTGATATTTTCCTTCGTTGCAAATTATCAGCATTTCTATCTCAGGTGCTGTAATTACGTTCACAACTTCTACTTTTCGCTGATACGCTTTACTTATCTTAAAATTTTCTCTTCTTGAATCAAGTATTCTATACACCGTTATTTTTCCTGAAAAGTCCTTTTTCAAATAACGGGTTTCAAATTCTTTTCCTTTTCTTGTCCTAAGTATTTCACCTTCAAGCAATTCATCTCTTGAGAATATCAATTTATTTTGATCCAATAATAAATCCAGTATCGCAGTTTCAGCTCCTCCTTCACAAATACAAGCCTTATACTTACTCATTTTCTTCTTCATCCTCCCCTATTCTCACACTAGAAAGGACTTTTTTTAATGCCATATATGCTTCATACACTGGAACAGTGCCTTCTAAATATCCACTTTCATATGCTTCACTCTTCTTAATGTCATTTCGTTTTAAAATAAGTGAAAGATTCTCAGCATATATTCCTCCTCGATTTCTAACAATGTAAATGCTATCATTTCTCTCATATTCATCTAATAATTCTGAATAATGTGTAGAATATATTAAAGTAGCACCATTTCTATTTACACTAGGGTTCATAAAAAAGCGAACTAATGTGGTTACAATCTCTTCATTAAAATGGTTTTCAAGTTCATCAACAATTAAATAACCACCTTCTATAAAACAAAGCAGAGCATTCATAAAAACATTTATTCCCTTAATAGTACCCGATGAAAGATATTTTTCTATCTCACTTGGTCTATTAAGTATAATTTCTTCTGATCCATAAAATTTCAGACGAATATCTGCTGATTTTTTTTCTACGCTACATTTAAAATATTCAATACTAGGATCTAAAAAGGTAAGCAGTTCTTTTGGAAATTTTCCAAGTATATTTAACATATTGTGGTTTGTCCACATTAGCATATCTCTTACTGGAAAATTTGATTGCTTTTCCTTATTAATTGCAATCATAACACTTACATCATTTAATAAAAATTGTTCTTTTTCATTTCTTTCAATTCGTATATCTGAGTCTTTAAAATCAAATAGACTCTTCTTTGTTCTTATTTTATTAGCATCTTTCTCCCAAAGTTTTTCTTCCGTAATAATCAATTTTTCTTCATTATCAACTGGGTTTATTTTTTTTTCTATGACTGTCTCAAGTTTATAAACTCTATTCTCATTATAGAAAAAACTAGTGATTGTAACTTTTTCGCCCTCTGATAAATCATTTAATATTTCCTTTGACTTAATATTATTGAGAGCCTCATTATTAAGTAAATTGATAACAAATGAAATTGCTTTTAATATTGTTGTTTTTCCAGATGCATTGAGTCCTATAAATGAAATTGCTTGGTTAGTATAAAATTCGGTGTAATTATTAGAAAAAACATTAAATAATTTTTCCTTATCATTTTCTGCCACTCTTTGTTTAGTAATAAAGTCAATATCTATATTTTCTTTAAAACGTGGTATATTATTTATAAATATTTTCAACAGCCTCACTTTTCATTTCCTCCTTATTCACATTAATTCCGTTATTACATTATATATTATGCCATATCGCTGTCATTTATTCAATATTAAAAACGTGATATCTGTTTTTATTTGTATTTTATTTTCACTCGTCCGTCATCATACACATATATCCCATCCACATACTTTTCAAGCATCTCCTCTGTCAGTTTCTCATACCCCAAAAACTCCATCATCTGCTCCACCGGAATATTCTTCTTCAGCAAGATTTCTTTCTCGCCGCTGATCAATTCTTCCAGTTCCTTTTTTCGTCTTTCCAGGCGTTCTTTTTCTTCCTCTAGCTGCTTCTTTTCACTCAGGAACTCCTCTCGGCTCATCTGCCCTTCATGGTACTTCTCATAATTCTGTTGGTTCTGAGCCTTAATCTGCTCTTGGCGTTTTTCACAGTCAGCATTTTCAGCCTTGTATGTCTCATCCGTCATTGTGTGAACCATATATGGATAACGCTTACCCATTTTCTTGAAATCTTCAACAAATGTCAGTCCGTAAAAGAACTGTCTGCTATTCATGAACAATGCAGTCAGTGCGATCGTGAGGATCGATGCACCGCTACTTAAGAATGTTACCAGCACAAACTGAAATGCGCCGGTATATACCGTCAGGCTGGTAAACAACGACCAGAACCAGGAAAGTCCTGCTTCCTGCATCGTAAGTCCGTATGCCATACTGACAAAGAGATAACTTCCTGTGATCGGCAGAGCCTTCACAAATGCCTGTTTTAATACTTCTTTTCCATCTACAGTCTCCCCAATCATAATTTTTCTCTGTACTCCTAACTCACATTACAATATCTCTGAAATCTTTTCCAGTACCGCTTCTGCCAGCGCCTTGTGTCCTTCTTCATCCATGTGCTCCTGATCCCGTTCCGATGGTACGGCATAATCAGAAGCCGCCAGATAATAAAGTTCCTCTTCTTCTGCGATCTGCCGGTAAATCTCCGGCAGCTCTTTGGACACTTGTACAGAATTTTCCCCAAATTCCGGATCAAATCCATCCCAGACCTTCTCGCCCAGTGCGATCGGTGACATCAGAAGGATCTTCGCTGATGGCGCACCATCCCGGATCTGTCGCACAAGTTTACGGATACCTAAGCCGATACCGCCTGCCGTTGCACCATAAAATGTCTTACAGTCATTTGTTCCAAGCATTAAAATGATCAAATCCTCCGGCTTATGGGTTTCTAATATGATCGGAAGGAGTTCACTGCCACGTCTGCCCGGACGAAGCGGATCGTCAAATACTGTGGTTCTGCCACACAGACCTTCCTCCTGTACAATATATCCCTTTTCCATCAGTCCGGTTCCTACGATTCCCGTCCATCTGGTATCCCAGTCATAGCGTTCCGCCGTTCCCGGCACATAACCATATGTGTTTGAATCACCAAAGCATAATACCTGTCGCATGGCATTTCCTCCTTCTTATATTTTACTAATGCCGTAACGTAATATCATCATGTTTGAACACTTTCGGCATTACCAATCAGAGGACGCTTCCGCTCGTTTCGTCCTGCAACGGTACTAAGCTGCCGCTTACAGCGCCACCTAAGGACCGGCGGACTCAAATGCCTCTGTCTTGGTAATCCGAAGTGTTCAAACTTAATACAATTTTTGTTTCTGCGCATCATTATCTTACTATTCCTATTCGGAATGTATGAATTATATAACAAATTCCAACTAAAATACAATACATAAATATTAGAATTCGTTATAACTTTCTCTTATAGCAAACCTAGTCATGCTATAATCAATACGCTATCCACCATTTACCGCCTGCCTAAAAATAGCAAAAAACTCTACTGCTTCCTAGGGCTGGGTATTATGCTTATTATAAAATAATATTGCGAGATTTCGTTGTTGCCGGATCAGAGTAAGCTACACTAACCTCAAACTACGCTAACGCTCGTCTTCACTAAGTGCTCCGCTCAACCGAACGCGAGTTAGCACAGGAGTATTTACGAATCAGGCATATGCAGTGAACAGAAATCGCAGCACGTTATTTTATAATAAGAGCAACCACCAGAGACAGGTAACAGTAGAGTTTTTACTATTTATCACTCCAATTCAAATGCTCCGGTATAAAGCTGGTAATAGGTTCCTTTCTTTGCGATCAGATCCTCATGTGTACCACGTTCAATGACTGCGCCATGATCCAGTACCATGATAACATCCGAATTCTTAACTGTAGACAAACGATGTGCAATGACAAATACGGTTCTGCCTTCCATCAGCCGGTCCATTCCCTGCTGAACCATCGCCTCCGTTCTTGTATCGATCGAGGAGGTTGCTTCATCCAATATCATAACCGGCGGATTGGATACGGCTGCTCTTGCGATCGAGATCAACTGCCGCTGTCCCTGTGACAATCCGCTTCCATCTCCGGCAAGCACCGTGTCATAACCATTTGGCAGCATCATAATGAAATTATGCGCATTCGCAAGCTTGGCGGCTGCAATACATTCCTCATCCGTGGCATTTGGATTTCCATATTTCAGGTTCTCCATAACCGTTCCGGTAAACAGATTGACCTCCTGTAATACAATACCGAGAGATGCCCGCAGATCCTTCTTGCGGATCTTATTAATATTGATTCCGTCATACCGGATCTTACCATCGTCTATATCATAGAAACGATTGATCAGATTGGTGATCGTCGTTTTTCCTGCTCCGGTCGCACCTACAAATGCGATCTTCTGACCCGGTTTCGCATAGAGCGTCACATCACGCAGGATCTGTTTGTCCGGATTGTAGCTGAAATCCACATGATCCAGAACGATATCGCCCTCTAATCTCTGGTAAGTAAGACTGCCATCCTCATGTGGATGCTTCCATGCCCAGATTCCGGTTCGTTCTTTCACTTCCACCAGCTCACCATTTTTCTCTTTGACATTTGCAAGTGTTACATAACCATTATCCACTTCCGGTTCTTCATCGATCAGCTTAAAGATACGTTCCGCGCCTGCAAGTGCCGTTACGATCGCATTAAACTGATTCGAAAGCTGTGAGATCGGATTGGTAAAGTTCTTCGACAACGTAAGGAAGGATGCGATCATACCAAGAGTGGCTGTATTCGTTCCGACCAGCGTCAGATTCGTTGCACCGGAGATCGCAAGCCATGCTCCAACAACCGCTACAACTACATACTGCACATAACCAAATGCATTCATCATCGGCATCATTCCGCTTGCATAACCATTTGCACTGGCTGCTGCCTGCTGCCATTCCTGATTCTTTTTCT
>ERZ827512.1689-NODE-1689-length-20421-cov-17.020132_pt1 | contig 20421 bp, 19 predicted proteins | sample MGYA00519916_ERZ827512 | MGnify/ENA primary metagenome ERZ827512 (study PRJEB31778, sample SAMEA3449335) | human gut metagenome | biome: human gut; feature: human-associated habitat; material: faeces | place: United Kingdom | collected 2010/2012 ... | reverse complement strand
CTTCATTCAGCCGGAGCCTGCAAATAAATTTGCGCATAAATCTTGACGGCACCAAAGCTGGGTGTTCAGCACTGCTTGGGTCATGGTATCAACTCCTTGATATGAAATTAGCCGATTGGCTCTGAATGAAAACCAATCGGCTATGTAATGGAAGCATAATATGCAGTCAACAACCTTAAAACCACGGCGAAGGACGGCAGCGTCTTAACTCTCAGGACTCCGCCCTAAATCATTGCATGACACATACTTTTCATTTGTTTTGAACTCAGATGCCGAGGAACATAAGAATAATCCGAAAAGATATGTAAAAATCAGTTTCAATTAACCCAGTTTCTTTATCAACCATTCAAAATGGCTAGCATATAAAGGTTGCTCTTCTCTACGATAAATAATATAGGGCAGTATTTTTCTATAAACATTCTTTGCAGTGTATTTAGCGGAATCTTGAAAAGTCCATTTAGGTAGATAATGTTTTTTTACCATCAGCGCCCAAAAATCGTAAAATGAAACCACAGTTGATATTTCAATTGTTTTCTCTTTCAATTTACAAAGAATAGCATCTTCACTTAAATCGCCATTGTATATTTCATATATGGCACACCTAGATTTTTTCATTTCCGCACTATCCCCTTGTGTAAAAAAAGTTATAACAGCAGATGTACGTGCCCTTTGAAATGTGAAAACGCTCAAAACTAGTGCAATACAAGAAACTAACATTGAAATGATTTCTATGGTTTGGTCAGACATTTTCATGGAAACCTCCTAATTAGTTATAAAGTCAATAAGACATCTTGTCGGTGTAAAACTAGGGTATATCTGAAAACACAACAGGATTGTGCTAGCTCCCTGTGCAAATGCATCTACTAATTGTCTTGTATTTCCATTTGAACGATCTCCACCTAATACTACTAAATATGTTCTTCACGAATTTTTTCCTTCATAAATTGCGATTTGTCGGCTTCCTTTTGACTATTATACATCAACCCAAAAAAGTTTCGCAACTGGCTTTCGAAATTCCATTTCTGCATATACTTTTCTGGTTTATTTGCAGTCAAGGGATGATTACAGCCAGTAACGGAATAAGCCCGCTGCTTTTTACACAGCGGGCTTTCCTCAAATAGAAAGAAGAGAGGTAGAAAAGAGGATCTAGGTCGTTGAAAAGCGGCGGCTTTCCGCCGCCTTTCTTGCTTATAGAATAATCCAGCATTATGGCTGAAATATAAACAGGAAAGAAACAAATTGCAACAGAATACTTAAGATATTCTTAGCGTTCCATGCTCCGGGGCTGCTCCCTGTCCGTGGAATCCTGTTCCAGCGCATCATCCAGCAGGGTCTTATCCTTCTGATCCATATTCAGCAGGATATTCAGTTCCTTCAGCCGTGCGGATTTCTCCGCCAGCTCTGTTTCCTTTGCAAAGGGTGTTTCCATCTCGGCTTTGGCATTGGCAAGCTGGGTGCGGGTGTCCTGCAATGCCGCCTGATATTCTGCCAGCCCCTTTGAAAGACCATCCACCAGATTGTCCATACGGGTAATGTTGCCGAACACATCCGCGCCCAGGCTGATGGTGTGGGACATGGCCCCCTTCATGGTCAGCTTGTAGTCCGTGTGGGCGGCATCGTACTGGAGGGACATAGAAAAACCACGGTACTGCCCCAGCGGGATGGGATCGGCACTTTGCAGTTCGGTACAGGCGCGGATAACCGCCTTGCCAGCCGCTTCTTTTTCGGAATAATGGGTTCCCATGACCTCCATGCCAACGAATCCCTCTGCCGGTTTGGGATGGGCCTGCGCCGTTGCCACATCCTTTTCGTAGCCTGCAATGGCCTCGGTGAGTTTGGCGATATCAGCCGGGTACTTCCGCAGCACCATATTTTCCAGAGCGAACCGCTGATTCAGGTGGTTGGCTTTCAGCATATTCAGCTTGGATACCTCCACATCCAGATTGCATTTCTCGATGATCAGAGGGTTGCCGGTGGCAAGGGCCTTGATTTCAGAATAGCTCAGGGCGGTTTCGTCCACATCGTCTGCAATACGGGCAGGGGCTTTGCTGGTCATGATCTGGGCAATGAACTTCTGCTTATTCTCCACAAGCTGGTAGAGGTAGGCGTCAAAGGTATTTTCCGTGACATAACGGAAAATCTCAACCTCCGGATTCTGATTGCCCTGCCGGACAATTCTGCCCAGCCGCTGGGCAAGATCAGAAGGACGCCATGGGCAATCTGCGTCATGCAAGGCAATCAGTTTATCCTGACAATTCGTGCCTGCTCCCATCTTGGCGGTGCTGCCGATCAGCACACGCACCTGCCCGGAACGGACTTTGGAAAACAGCTCCTTTTTCCGAACTTCTGTGTTGGCTTCATGGATATAGGCGATTTCCTCCGGGGGGATGCCTTTTGCCACCAGTTTTGCTTTCAGATCGTCATAGACATTGAAGGAGCCGTCACCCTTGGGCGTAGACAGATCGCAGAAAACAAGCTGTGCACTGCGCTGTTCCTGCGTCCGCTCCCAGATAGAAAATACATTTTGTGCACAGATGGAGGTTTTGCTGGTATCGCTGTCCGGGGCCAGCGGATTGACAAGCCGCATATCCAGGGCCAATTTTCTGCCGTCGTTGGTGATTTTCAGCATATTGTCAACGCTGGGGGCAACATTGCCTGCACGAATTTCCTCAGCCCGGTCAGCAAGGGACTTTATCATGTCCTCCTGCATGGGTGAGGGCTTGATGACCTCCGTGTGGAAATTCGCCTTGGGAACCGGCAGCATAAGCATATCTGCCGTCTGGATATCCGCAACCATTTTGAAAGTAGCCATCAGCTCAGGCAGATTGTAGAACTTGGCGAATCGGGTCTTACTGCGGTAGCCGCTGCCCTCGGGGTCGAGTTTGTCAAGATACTTTTTGTGGATTTTCTAAATTAAACGATTTGTCCGTAAAAAAGCCGCCCAAAGCCTCGTGCTTGCAGATGTCCTGAAACACCGTATTCAAAGGCTTTTTGGCACTTTCGGACTGCTTTACATTTACGATGGCAACATCAAAAAAGCTGTCCGGCATCTGCACCTTTTCAAAGCCGGTGACGGCGATGGAGCTGTTCTGATAAAGCTGCTGGGCAATGCGCCCGGAGATAGAATCCAATTCCACACCGTAGGCATGACTGCCTGCCATGCTTTCCGGGATCATGCCGATGAAGTTGCCCACGCCACAGGACGGCTCCAAGATATTGCCCTCCCGGAAGCCCATCTGCTCCAACGCCTGATACATAGCTTGGATGATAACCGGGGAGGTGTAGAACGCAGTCAGGGAGCTGGCTCTGGCGGCGGCGTATTCTTCTTCGGAAAGTAAGGCTTTCAGCTCCTGGAATTTAGAGTGCTTTTCGTCAAGGCAGTCAGCCAGACCACCCCAGCCCACATACCGGGAAAGGATTTCCTGTTCTGCGGGCGTTGCCAGCCTGCCCTCATCCTCAATGCGTTTCAGCAAACGGATAGCGGCAGTATTGGCGGCATACTTCTCGCTGGCGGTGCCATAGCCCAGTTCCAGGTCAGTGATGCGGAAATTGATGCGCTGTTCCTTTGGAATCTCCGGGTACAGCGGCTCAAAGGTGATGCGCTCCCGCTTGGGTTTTGGCTGGGGCGGAATGGGAGCGGTAGGCTCCTGTGCGGCTTCGGCATCTGCCACTACCTGTTGGATAAAGGGGTCGTTCTCCAGTGCCTCCGGGTCAACCAACTCGCCGTTGACGATACCCCGCTGTGCCAGATTCTGCCAGATCTGTTCCGGGTCAATATCATCAAAGGTATCTTCCAGTCCTGTCTGATACCGTTCCTCTGCATGGGCGATCATGGTATCAAAGTCCAGATTGGCAAGGTACTCGTTCAGTTTCTGCAAGCTGTCGCAGGAAATCTCGTGGACGGTTTCTTTGTCCACCTGATACACCAGCCGAAAAGCAGAGAGGTCTGCAAAGATTTCTACAGTGTGCTGACTGTCCGAGGTGGAACCATACGCAAGGTCTACATGGGAAAGGTCAGAACAGTCCGCGTCCTGCCCGAATACCTCCTGACAGTAGGAATCAATCAGGTATTTTGCCTTATCCAGAAATGCCCGCTCTGTTGGCTTGTTTTCCTGTATTGGAACAGCTTCGGTGAGTTTAGGCAGCGGTCGGAGGGTATGATCCCTGCCAAAAACAGAGAAGGTGCCAGCCTGATACGCCTGCATTGCCTCAGTGCCACGCCCCCGCTCCTGATAGAAGCGGTCACCCGGCAGGGTTGCGTTCCACAGGGGGAGCATCATGGTTTCGTAGATTTCTCTTACCCGCTCCGGGTCTGTTAGCTGCCCCTGAATATCCGCTACCCCATCCCAGTAGTCAAAGATACTCTTTTGGGTGGGTCTGGCAGATTCAACAGGGGCATCCCGGAAGAAGTTCATAACCAGCTTCGCAAGCTGCTTGACCTCGTAGTCAGCCATCCTCTCGGCATCGCTGGGATACAGGAATCTGCCCATGGAGATCATGTCAGAAACCCGCTTTGTTATGGCTGGCCATTTCAGTTCCACATGGGCGTAGGGTTCTGTCAAACTGCCGTGGCTGAAGGACAGCCCGGCGGAAGTATAGGTCTGGTTGTCATTCCCACCATGATAGCCGCTGTATTCACCATGCTGCTGTTTCAGAAAACGCTCCCGTTCTTTGAAATCTGTGTTCCGACTGAAAAAGGAAAAAGTATCCAAACGGGATTCATAGCTTCGCTCGGAGCCACGCAGAACACGGTCTATTTCATCGTCGGAGATGAAAAAATGCCGCTGTGGGTCATACCCATCGGCGGCGGTAAATACCAGCGATTCACGCTGTAAGTCTTCCAGCCTGCGCAGAAGTGCCACCGGGTCATACAATCGGCTGCGAAGGAGGCTGCGGTCTTTTTCATAGACATTGGCGAACAATGTCCATTCGTCTACAAGCTGGCTGAGGGTGTCACGATCTTCCAGAAGGTGCTGCATCTGGACTTCGATCTCCGGGAAACCACCCTTTGCAGAATAGGTCAGCGTGGTCAGGGGGAGATACCCGGCATCCCTGGCTTCGTCGCTGAATTCCCGTCTGGCATAAATCAGGGACTTCGCCAGTTCTAAACGCTCAAAGTCCTGCACCCGGTCAAGCTCACTCTGGGGCATATACCGCCCCAAGTCCAGCAATTCCCGGATACGCTTTGCCGCCTGCTCCCATGTGACAAGGGCGGCATACCGCTTCTGGACGGTGCGCCCGGTGGCAATACGAATACCAGCGGCATCATACCAGATGGCGTATTCCCGATCCTGAATGAAAAGCCCTGCGCCATTGGTGCCGTAGCACTTTTGCAGAAAAGCAGCATTGTCTTCCAGCGGCTTATCCTTCATAAAGTAAGCGCAGATAATCAGGCGGCTGTTCTGGTCATTGAAACCAATGCACAGGGCTTCATCAATGACCTGCTGAGGAAGCTGAGGCTGAGAGAAGAAGGTCTGCTTTTCGCCCTCCTGCTCCGGCGCAAGATAACCGCCGTCCAAAAAGGAGATTTGCTCCTCAAAACTGGGCGGCGGCAAGATACCTTCTATGCGTAAATCAATTCCTGCAGAATCTGCTCCTCCGCTGCTGAGCGGAAATTGTTCATCAGCCCCACCCACTTCATCTGGTCGGTGGCTTTCAGCTCCTCCGTTACCCCCGCCGCCTTCGCCATCTGTGTGACGATTCTCTCCACCCGGCTCTGGGCTGTCTGCTCGATCTCCATCAGGTGACTGTGGAGCTGTCCCGTGGTCAGAAGATTCGTGTAGGTCACTTTCCGGCTCTGCTGCAGGAATCTGCGGCGCATCAATGCGTACTTCCCAAGGGGAATCTGGGGTTCCTGGGGCGGGAGAAGGTTGGGAAGCAGATAATCCCCCTGCCTCGTGTATGTGATCTGTGTCATGGTTCATGCTCCTTTCCGGTTGGTTTTCGGGTACAGCATACTCCTTTTGGGCTGCATCTTCAAATGTGCGATTTTGTTGCCTCTGCAAGGACAGCACCGTGCGGGCGATTTCGGACAGGCACATCTGGGAAATGTCGCTGGTAGCTGTGCCCAGTGCGTTGATGGTCGGCAAAGTATTGAAGCCGCTGATGTAGCTGAAATCCTCCGGGGTAAAATGCTTAGAAGGATCAATGCCGCAGCGCACCAGCAGCATATAGCCGATGCTGTTTTGAAGCAGGGGCTTGAAGATGGCTTCCAGAGATTCCTCATCCAGCGGCTCCAAAAAGCTGCCTTCCTTATAATAAACGAGCTGCGCCAAGTAATCCTGGAAGTTGTCCTCCATGACATTGGAAGCTGCCGAAATCAGAGCGTTCCCCAAGGTGTCTGTGTTTTCCAGAACGCCAAAGCTGTTTTCCAGCGTTTCAACGATTGCCTGTTCCTGCTCCGAGTGAACCGCCCAGATGGGGACAGGACTGGGATGCCGTCCCTCATGGGTATCTGCAATATCGAAGTAGTATTTGATTCGTGCCTGCCCATTGCTGTCGCTGTCCAGAATAGCAATGCCCTTGGAGCCACGATTGACCCACCGCCCGAACCGCTGGTTCCAGCCCTGCCGCCCTTCAATGGGCAGGACAGCAGTGGCATCCGGGCGCTGGGCATACAGAAGGATTTGCTTGTCAAAGGACAGCCGGAAGTTATAGCAGGCGGTGGTCAGAAACCGGGGCCAGCCTTCCTGCGTTGCCACTTCGCCTGCGGTCTGCAAGTACAAATCCGTGATCCGTTCATATTTTGATGCCATCGGCTCACCTCCCGGCTATCAGCGTTCGTCACGGTCTTTTGCTTTGGAGCGAATGGGGATACCCTGATCGTCATAGTTCTTGGGATCGGCGGCAGGGGTTTCCCAGCCGAACATGGAACCGGCAACCATAGCGGCTTCCTGTGCTTTGGTTACGCCATTGGCTGCATTGGTGGCGGTCATGCCCTCTCTGGGGGAAGCATCCTGCGGGAAAACGCCTGTGGGGGTATAGCCCTTTTCGCCCTTGGTAATGACGATCATTTCCCCTGTGGATTTCAAAGTGCTGAAACACTTCTCCGGGAGGGAAGAACGCAGAGGAATGGTCTGAACACCATTGCGCTGCATCCTCTCGGCAAACTCACAAATATGATAGAGATTGTTGCCCACTTCCAAATGAGTATCATCAATATAGCGGCAGGTCTGCTCCAGGTTTTCCCCGGAGGGAAGCGTCATGCGGATTCTGTCGCCGTCCGGAATGCGAAACACTTCCTTGTAGTCTGAGGTAATGAATCGGATGCCCTTTTCCGCCTGCCTCATGTGCCGATCCAGCCATTGCCGCACATAGCAATAGCAGTACAGATTGTACTCACCCTTGTTGGGATTGACGCGCATCAAATAAGAATAGTGATCGGTATCCGCACGGAAGCCATATTCGTTCCGATCATTGTGAAAAGAACTGTCCGGCGTTCGGTGGCAGTATCGGCCCAAGGTATTGCGGTCATGCAGAAGGTTCCCGTCCTCACGCAGTTCATTGAGAACCTCATCAAATTCCTGCTTAAAATCCTCGCTTTTCAAGCTGTCCCGAAAGCCGTTCCAGGAACTAAAAAAGCCCTTCCCGCTGTTGTCCATATCTGCCCGAAGATAGCCGATCAGCCCGGTCTGCATGGAAATCTGCTGGCTTTGGGAATAGCTATACATCTGCTCCGCTGCCGTCATGGGGCGCAGAGTCATTTCTGCTTCCATTTATCGCTCACGCTCCTGTTCTTTTTTTGATGTTATCGGAGGAATTTCTCCGATAGCAGCGAGGTAATCAATCTCCTGCTCTGCTCTCTGGCAGAGGTCTTTCAGGGCTTCATACCGATTGCTGGTATAATGACCCCAGAAATAGTTGTCCCCGTCCTTGCAGCGCCAGGTGACATACATATCCTTCTTTGGATGCTCTCCCAGAACGAACTCCGCATCTTTTACCCGGATACTCTGGGTGATGATGTAGCCCGCGCATTCTCTTTGATTCATAATTCATCGTTCCTCTCTGCCTTTATGGGTTTTCTGACGGTGTTCAGTTCTGTATTGGTCTAAGCCAATCGCCGCCCATTGGGGAAGTTGTGACCGTTCCAAGGTGCCAAGAATATCCTGCCGTTCAAAACGGGCTTCTTTGCCGGAGTACAGGTCAACACAGAAGCAGGCAGAGCCACGGCTGTGGGGATACGCCCCAAAACCGCCGGTGCAGAGCTTGATCTGGTTGGTTGCCATCTGATACTCCCGGCGCAACACCTCCGGCTTGATGACAACCACCTTCCCGCTCAAATCGTCCTCATGGGAAATGGGTATACAATCGGCACTTGTCAGCGGCGTTGTGTCGATGCCCTGAAATTTGGGCTTGAATATTGCCACACGGGTTTTCTCCGCCTGCTGAGCCAGCCGCTCTCCGTACAGCTTTGCGATTTCACAAAAATCATCGCTGACCAGTACATCGTTATACAGCGCCACGATTTCATTCTGCTGGCAGTAGGCGCACATATAGCGCTCATCCGGTGGAGCATTCACATTCTCTCCCAGTACCACCTCCTGATCGCCAATATGAAAAGAATGGATGATCTCATAATCACCCGCCATGCGTTTATCCATAATTGTCCTCCTGATATACTCGTTCGCAGATTACCAGATACCGTTGCTTGCCACCGCTGGCATAGGGGTGGCAGGTCAGCAGAGTCAGCAGCTCCCGCCCCGGCTGAATCAAGATTTGATCTACCTCATAGGGATAAATGATCTTGATTTCTGCCACCCGGTAGGTGAGCTGCTCCCACAGATTCGTGACCGTCACGGTATCACCAATCTGCAATTGATCGATGTAGCGGAAATAGCTGGCCCCGCCGTATCCACGATGACCGGCGATGACGCAGTTTGTGTTATTGCCACCGATGGGCAGGCTGGTCTGGCTCAGGTGGGCCGCACCATCCGCCATGTGCTGGTCGGTAGCTCCCAGATAAATTGGCATTTCCAGTTCCATTGCCGGAATGGTGAGAAAGCCAAAGACTTCCTCTTTCAGTCCGTAATCCGCCAGCCGGAAGCTGGGCTGCTGGTAGTCCAGCTTGCAGGATAGGCCAGATTGCCCCTGAGCAAAAATTGCTTCATTGTAGGAAGTCATGGCCTCCCAAAGTTCAGGATAAAGCCGTTGTTCGGATGGCTGTGTGGAATCAGAAATCACAACGCTGGTGGTGGGCTGTGTTTCCTTTTGCTCCTGAAAGGTCTGGACAGTGCTTTCCATCTCTCGCTTCACCAGAAGTCCCTGCACATGGGGGTAAGAGAAAATTGCCAGTCCCACCAGAAACAGGACGGCGAGCACAGTTCTTTGTAGTCCCTTACCCATGATGCCATCTCCTACATACCCATTTCCACAGAAAATACAGAAGGAATGCTGCCAGCAGAAATCCTGCCACTACTGCCAAACCGATCTCCAGTCCCCGGAGGTAATACTGCATCCAGTGGGAGCCGCTGCCGCTTTCTGTTTCTGTCTGCTCCGCAATCTGTTCCGCTTTTTCATAGGGAATGCGTGAGCCGGTCACCAGAAGCCGATGGGTATTGACCCCATAGGGGGTGCAGGTCACAAGGGTGCAGCAATCTTCCCCCTCCCAGATACCCAGCAGGCTGGTGTCGCTGGGCAGAACTGTGTTGATTTCCGTAACCTGATAAGCAAGCACATCATCCAACACATGAAGGTAAAATACATCTCCAATGTCCAGCTGCTCCAAATCCGTAAACATGGTCTGGGTTGCCATGCCGCTGTGCCCGGAGAGGATGCTGTGGGTACTTTCTCCGCCCACCGGGAGGGAGCTGCCCAGCAGATGACCTACGCCTTTGCTCAGGGAACTGTCTCCTGTTCCGTGGTAGATGGGCAAGTGGACATTGATGTTCGGGATTTCGATGTACCCCATGATGCCGTCCCCGGCGAGGTTGAGAATGGAACCGTATTCCTCGGATGCCGACTGCAGGGCTTCCTGAGTGTAGCTACCCTCCGATTCTGTACCGGGGACAAGGGTTTTGTTATAGGTGGTTGCCTTCTCCCGCTCCTGAACCAGAATGCTGTTATCCGTCTGGGCGATTACTTCCTGATAGGCGGTGAATATCTCCGACGCATACTTTTGGTTTACGAAATTGCTGATAACCGGGTACAGCGTTAGACCCAGAGCCAGCAGAAACACAATTACTGTCAGAACGATTATTGCTTGCTTTTTCTTCGTAATAAATCCTCCTTCTTGTGATATTGGATTGACTAAATCACGGTATCGTGATATACTAACTGTGAAAGGAGCGATGTGATATGCCCGTATTATCACGGTTTTATGGAATCATCATCAGAATGTACTTTCTGCAAAGTGAACACAATCCGCCGCATATTCATGCGATTTACAATGACGATGTTGCCGCCATCGACTTTATGACTGGCGAGGTTCTGGAAGGTCACCTTCCCGCCAAGGCACTGGCTTTGGTGCGGGAGTGGCTGGCGCTCCACAAGGATACCCTGCAAACCATGTGGGAGACACAGGAGTTCCAGAAGATTCCGCCGCTGGAATAAGGAGGCTTTTATGTTTCACAAGATAAAAAGCATTTCGCCCCTGCCGGATTTTCGGCTGAGCGTCCAATTCTGCGAGGGTGTCACCAAGCTGTATGACATGAAACCCCTATTTGAAAAACTACCTATATTCACCAGTCTGAGGGATAATCCAGCCGAGTTCAGCTGCGTTTCCGTTGATGTGGGAGGATACGGGATTATCTGGGGTGACGAACTGGATTTGTCCTGTGATGAGCTTTGGGAACACGGCGAGACGGTGGATACGCCTTTTGATGGGCTGATGGCCCTCAGTGACGCCACAGAACTGTGGGGACTGAATGAAAGCACACTGCGCAAAGCCATTTCCTACGGGAAACTGGTCAATGGCGTGGATGTCTGCAAATTCGGAAAACAATGGGTTGTTTCCGTGAATGCCATGAACCGGGAATACGGAGCCGGGGCTAGATAGTCACACGCACGCAACGATATTGGAATGCCGGAGGGAAAAGAATCCCTCCGGCGTTTTCTGTTATGCGGACTTCTTGCGATTCGCGAAGATCAGCACAGCCACAGCGCCAGCCATCAGGAGAATGCCCACGATGGTGAACATCATGGTGCCGTTGTCGCCGGTTTCGGGCAGGTCAAAGCCACGGGTGTTGACCACAGTCAGCGGGGCTTCGGCATTGGCACTGCCGCCATCTGCCAGCATGGTCACGGGGTTGCCGTCCACCTCGGCAGAGGCAGTCAGCAGGTGATGCTCCACGCTTCCGGGAACATCATCACAAAGAGATGCTGTTTCGGTCTGGGAAATGACAACCTCAATGTCCTCTTTCAGCAGGGTATAGCCATTGTCGGTACGGACTTCGGTGATGCGGTAGGTGTCATCTTCCAGACCCTTCACTACCACCTTGCCGGAGGAAACGGGGATAAAATGGGTAGCGTCCGCTTCATTGGCAACATGGGCAGTCACATAGTAAACGCCTTCGCCCTCATTCAGAGCGGCCTTGACATAGTAGTTGTCAGTCTCGTTGTGCAGGACAAATTCCACCTTGGAGAAGTCGCCGTTGCCGTCGCTGAATTTCTTGGTCAGGTCAATGCCGTAGGTGTACAGATGGCAGTCGTCAGCCAGCGTATCGGAGTAATCCGTGGAAGTACGTTTCCAGGTCAGGAGTACATCGTTGGGGTTACCGTCGTCACCGTAGGCAACGGAATTGTCGCTGTCCAGCTTGGCGGCATAGGTGATGCGCAGGGTCAGGTCGGAATAGCCGGAATTGACCATCCCGGCAGCGGAATAAACGGTTTTGGAGGTGTTGATTTCAGCCAGACCGGTCTGGGTCATGGAGATGGTCATGGTTTCGCCAGCATCGACGGTATTGTAGGAAGCGGTAAACTTACCGTCTGCCTCAGTCCACTTGGCAACAGAATCGGTGCAGGTGCTATCCGTGAAAAATTCCAGCACCACATCGGCCTTGGCGTAGGTTACGCCCTTGGACAGAGTATCTACAAAGGTGTAGGTGGTCAGATAGGTGGATTCAGAGGTGATGGCGGGCAGGGTGGAAATGATCTGGTACTCAACAGTATCGCCGCCGGAAGCGGTGCTGGTGTGGGCAAAGCCATCGGTAATACCAGTGGTGCCGTTGTTCTTGCCGGTGTTGGACTTGCTTTCCCGCAGGGTCTTTTCCAGAGTGGGATCGCCGGTCTGGTTCTTGGGGTAAACGGTCACATCATAAATCCAGCGAGTGCCGCCGTCGGTGGCGTTGGTGCCGTTCACGGAGGTCATGGGCAGGGAGATCAGGAAGGGATCAGTGGTGGACACAACATTTTCAGGAACCTTGGTTTCCACGATAAGATATAGACCCAGTGTCAGATTTTCAGCCTTGGTCTTGCCGAAGGAATCCGTCAGGGGCATAGCCGTGCCACCGATGGCGGCGATATACTGCTCCATAGCGTTCTTGACCACGGTGGAATTGGCAGTCAGGGCAGCAGACAGGGCATGGATCAGCACATCGGACTGGTAGAAATACTTGGAGGAATCCATCTGGTCAGCGTTCTGATAGCAATTTGCGCCGTTTTCCAGACCCAGAGCCTTCAGGAAATCCGCGCCCTGTACCTTGTCGATGGCATACAGTACCTCCACATGGTTGTCGGTACGGTTGTCGGCGGTGGACTCGGTGAACTGGACGATATCGGCAACTTTCACGAAGCTAAACTCCACACCTTCCAGTGCGTAATTCTTCATGGTTTCGTTGACGCCGCTTTCATCGGCAACGCCGGTGGAGACATAGGAGCTGTCCCAAATACCGGCATTTTCGCTGCCTGTCAGGTCATACTTGAAGATGGTCAGAGAACCCTTCTGGGATTCGTCGATGGGTGCGTCCGCGACTTCGGCGGCAGAAACGGCGATGGCGCTGCCAAAGCACAACACCAGAGCCAGGCACAGAGCAATAGCTTTCATGATCTTGGTTTTCATATTTTTCGTTTCCTTTCAAAGTAAAAATGTTATTTTCGGCTTGTATTCGGGCAGTAAAAAAGCCAGGGGAATCCCTGGCGCAGTAGCATATTCGGTTCATGGCATTACCACCGTTTCTTTTTGTAGGAGATCAGCAGCAGAGCGGCACAGACAGCGGCGCACACAAGTTGCAAGATTCGCAGGATCAGCCCGGTGCTGGCACCGGTATCCGGCAGAGAGAAACCCTTGGCGTTGACTACCTGCAAGGATATCTGAAGATCATCCGCAGGAAGTTGTCCTTCAAAGGCATATCCTTTCAGCAGCTCATATCCGTTGGGGGCTTTCAGCTCCGTCACCCGGTAATGGAGTCCCGGATAGAGATTGTCCCATTCCAGTATACCGTCCTCGCCAGAGGTCAGCGTACCATCTACCAGGGCAGAATTGGAGCAGCCGCCCTTCGCAAGTCCTTCCAAATACTTCACCGGATACCAGAGGGAGCCTTCCGCACTCCATTCCAGCAGGAAGGTTGCACCTGCAAGGTGTTCCCCGGTGGTGTCGATTTTATCCACGGTGATTTTCCCGGAACGCAGGGCGTTGGTGAAGGATACCCCTGCAATTTCACCCTGTTTTACGATGACAGTCTGGGGATTTTCGTTGACGCATTGGTAAAAGCTGTTTTCGGGGAGTATTTCTTCAACCGTGTACTTTCCGGGCAGCAGATTCCCAGTCAGAATGATGCCGTCCTCGTCGGTGGCAAAGGGGGAACCGTCCAGCACCGTTCCCTCGGCGTCCGTGATCTTGAACTGCCAGCCCTCCACAGAGCCGCCGCCCTCCACGGTCTTGGTGATCTTCAGTCTGCCATACTGAACATTGGTGAAGGTGATGGACACATCTTCATGGGGCTTGATTTCAAACTTGTGGATAGTTTCATCTACCATCCAGTATTCGTCCTCAAACCGGCCATGTTCGTCACCGGTTTCCTTTGCCCAATAGGTTCCGGGGTCAAGGTAATAGCCAGCTCGACCATCCTCGTTTGTGATAAGAGTGCCGACCTTCTGGGTACAGGCTTCATCCGAGTATACGGTAATATGCCAGCCTTCTACAGACTCTCCGGTATTGGTCTTTTTATAGAACCAGGCAAGACCCTGTTCCTTGTTGAGCCAGTTATCCACGGTGGTTTCTCCGGCTTTCACGGTCACATCATGGAAGCCCAGCTCTGTGAGCCAGTAATTGTCCTCCGTGGGTAGCTCCACTACTGTGTACCGTCCCAACGGAAGATTTCCTGTGCAGGCGTAGCCGTTGTCATCGGTGGTAAAGTCGCCGATGGTATTGCCGTTGGAATCCTTCACCCGGAAAGTCCACCCGCCAAGCTGATTGCTGGTGTTGGTGGTCTTGCGGATTTCGATACGTCCATAATGGGTGTTGGTGAAGGTGACTTCAGTAGTCTGACCGACTGCAACTGTCACAGACTTCACAGAGGTGTCAAACGCCCAATAGGGATCGTCTTTGGGAATCTCTTTGGCGTAATAGGTTCCCTTCTGCAAGCCAGAAACCGTTACCGTGCCATCTGCTCCGGTGGTATAGGGAGAACCGGAAACAGGCTTTTTGCAGGCGGCATCGGTGTAAAGACCGATCTGCCAACCATCCAAATTCTTGCCTGTGTTCGTTTCCTTGACCAGCTTAACACCGCCGGTGTTAAGCCTGTTGTGGAAATTAACCGTTGCTGTAGCTCCTGCGGTGATGGTTACTTTCTGAGGATTGGCGCTGTCGCAAGTATACAGAGTAGCAACACTCGCGTCCGTGTGACCTAATTCTTTTACATACACGGTCCCTGCGGTCAAATTGGAGACGGAGAGCGTACCTGTGGAATCTGTGGTGTGCGGACCGGAAACCAGGTTGGTGCAGGCCGAATCCGAATAAATGTCAAACTTCCAGCCGGACAGGTTTTTTCCGTCCTCTGTGGTCTTGACCAATTTCATGGTGCCCGTGGGATTGACGGCCCTTACCCGAAAGTATACCGGCAAATCCTCATAAGATGGGTCTGCCTGACTGCCCAGCATCACCTGATAACTGCCGTTATACCACACGAAGAAGGGGTGTCCCTGGGCGTTTACCCGATTTCGAGTGGGTGCTACCAGGACATTGTCCAGTGGGCGGTCAGAGGTTATCGTCAGCACATTCCCGTTCGTGGAAAAGGTCAGCCCATCCGTCTTCGGAAAGGTATACCCAGATATTACCCGATTACTGTCCGTTACGGCTGCACTATACTGACCGTTGCCATTCGGTTTCAAATCTATGGTCGGAGCAGCATTTTGAGCCGCGCTGGTAAAGCTGGGGATGGCATCGCTGTTCGCCGCCATGTTTGCAGAAATCTGGTTGTATGCCGAAATGACATTCTTCAACCGACCTCCGATGGAAATATACATGGAAGTAGCTTGCCATGTGGGTTTCCTCCTAACATAGATTTAGCCGCCTGCGGTGAAGCAGGCGGCTATGTATACGGCAAGTATTTTGAATTTTTCTATGTATATCTTGGGGTAACTGTTTACAATACCCAATCGTTTTGGTAAAATATCATCAGCCCTAAGAAGGAGGCGTACTTTCTATGTGGGACACCATTCAAAAGATGGAATATCGTGTGCGAGCCAATATCGAAGGTGCACAGCAGGAACTGAATATGAGATTGACTGACCGCATGGAACTGCCTCTTTATGGTCTGCATGGTGAGAAGCTGTATCTGACAGGGGTTACTGCGCTACGGAAAAAGGCAGCAGAGCTGGATGCGCTTTATGATCAGCTTCCTGCACACCGGGGTGTAAAAGATACCATCCTTCTGGATGCCTGGTCCTCTGCCACTATTGAGGGTGCGAGGACCACGGTACAGCGGGTACGGGATCATTTTGAAAACCCCAAGACTAAGGATGACCGTATGGTTGTCAACACCATCATGGGCAGCAACTACGCATACAACCATCCCATTACCGAAAACAACATCCGCAGGCTGTGGGAGAAGATCGTGGACGGAGTCTGCGAAAATGGGGAGCATCGCGGAAAACTGTATCGGGATGGTATGGTCTATGTCGGTTCCGGGGATCGTGTGATTCATGTTCCGGCTCAGGCTGAGCAGTTGACGGAGCTGATGGCACAGTGGTTTTCTTATCGGGAAGCAGATAGCACTGACTTGCTGATTCGTTCTTTTGTGGCACACTTCTATTTTGTGTACCTGCATCCCTTCTGTGATGGCAACGGCAGAGCGGCTAGAATTTTGAATGCTTCCCAGCTATATCATGGCGGATATCGGAAGATGAAGAATCTGCCGCTGTCCAGTGCCATCAACAATCAGCTCAGCGGATACTACGGAAGTCTTGCGGACTCGGAGACGGTTCTGAACGGAATTGATGACAGATGGCTGGACTTGTCCCCCTTTGTGTCCTATATGTTGGATGCCTTTGAGCGCTGCCTGATCGATGCGGCCCTTTCTGTAAATGCGCTTACCGAAGCTGAATCAAAGCTGTTGGAGCGGATGAACAAAGCTGGCATCCATGCTGAAATCACAACAAAAAAAGCTGCTGGCATTTTGCAGCGGTCTGAGAATGGTGCGAGAACAGTTTTGAATTCTCTTGTTAAGAAAGGGTATCTGACCGTAGATACGAACAAGGCGCCTTATATCTACCACCTTCACCAGCATATTCCCTACAATTAACCATAAGAACGTACTGCCCATTAACAAGGCAGTGCGTTCTTCGTGCTATATGTGGTATTTTCACTCTGTCCTACTATCTGCTATCGTTCAGGAATGCTCCATCCACAATGTGGAATACTAGCGCAGAGGTGATGATTATGGCAATGAAAGGTATGAAGCATCCCGGTGTGACCCGTGGGCCGAGAAATGAGACTTCCCCTGTCCACCAGATTCAGGGCAAGGCCAAAAGCGGTAAGGAAAAAGCAAATCCTATCATCGCGGGAACCACCGGCGCAAATCAAAAGGTATGGCACGAAAAGCCTATCTCCAAGGCTCATGGAATCATTGACACAGATTTGGCAAGGGATAATCTGGAGAATGATATCCCTTTTGCGGATTTGCAGGATCTGTAATTCCCCTTCTGCCACTTAAAATGCAGGGCACGACAAGTGTGCCCTGCTCATAGTCCATTCCGGCAATGAAGCAAATAGCTATGTACCGAAAACAACGAAACCGCTTACTCGAATAAACCAAGTAAGCGGTTCGGTATGTATTAGATTCTTTTCAAGGGTGCAGAAAGGACTTTCAGAATCAGCTCGTCCACACAGTCTGTAAAGCGCCCCTCGTGGATCAGACGGTTTTTCATCTGGACAAGGCTTCTAATCAGAACTCTGTGCTCAATCTCATCCAGGTACAGGTAATGCCTTTTCTTCAGCATGGGTTATTCCTCCTTTATGTCGTTTCTCTGATTCCATTATAGACAATTTCCATTCCCCTTCAAGTGTCCAGGAATATGTATTGTTACCTTCCATTCCTCGGCCTTTGCAGAACATCCTTCCCTACCAGCCAGAGCTGACCGATTGGATTTTTCACGATTGCCTGACAAAGCGGCAGCTTCCGGAGGTCGGTTTGCTCAATTCTGGAATACCTACAGTTTATTAGACAGTCCTTTTCGGATAGTCTTGAAACTGTAGCATTTTTGCTTACATTATGGCACTTCCATGCTGTGCTTTATAGTACTCCTCTTCCGCATGATTTGGAATCAGGTATCATATTTTAAAAAACATTGCAATTTGTCGAATATTGCTATGGAATAAATTGTAAAAATATGATACATTATCAGTAGACAGGGGGAGGTCCTTTATGATTAAAATAGTAAAAGTGCCAATCAAGCCCGGTAAGCAACAGATTGAAGATCAAAAAATCTCCTCTCAGTTTCATTATATCAAGGAACTTTCTTTGCTGAAATACGATGCAGAGGAAAAACGAGAACTGAATCTAATCCAGCAATCAAGTCAAATGCAAACTGCATTTTCTTTTATGACTGCCGCAGTGTTCATGGCACTGCCTATATGTATAGAGTATCGAGGAGTGCTCAGCCTTAAGTTTTTCCTTGTATCCTCCTCAATTATTTCCGTCTTTTTAATTGCAAGTCTGATTCTAGCATCAATTGCCCAATGGCGTTGGAAATTAGAATCTTTACCAGATATTGCAGTACTTAAAGATGCAATTCTTAATAACGAAGAATGGGAAAGCCTATGCATTGAGCATATCCAGCTTGCCCAATTTGTTGATTTAATCAGCAAAGTGCAGGACCATAAGGCCCATTTGAATGATAGGCGTGTAAAATTAATTATGGCTTCCATGATTACCTTTTACTTATCCGTTGGTTCCATAATAATTTCTTTTGCTATTGCAATAATTTTGATACTATAAGGAGCATACATACCATGTCTGAAAATACAAAATTAAATCCATCACCTACACAGAACCCAGCAAAAAGCATCAATCCCCCTTCCCTTCCTACTAAATCTACACGTGGCGAAGTTGGGTCCAGACCCCAGAGTTCTCCTGGAGGTAACCGAAAGTGAGTTCATTTGATCAGCATAAATCACCTCAGAATAAGCCAATCTTATCTTCTGCCTCTTCTAACCCTGCGTTACAAGTTAAAGCTCCCAAGCTTCCAACAAAGACAGAATTCACCTTGGATAAGGAGAAATCGAACCATTCTAATCAAAAGTAAAACCATAATTATTAAGGGAGCATAGCGTAGCTTATCTTCTGCTATGCTCCCGCTTTTTCTGACAAATACACCATTGTTTTACAAAGGATAATGTGATATAATAAATGAGATAGTTAATTACCTTCACATTAAAGGAGTGTAAGTTATGAGAAAGGCTTTATGCGTAGGAATTGATTGCTATGAACATGTGGCCGATTTGCACGGATGCGTAAACGATGCAAATTCTGTTAAAGCTGCACTCGAACGCAACGGAGACGGAACGTTAAATTTTGATACTCGGTTGATGTGCGCAACGAGCGAAGCGTCTTATGTTACTAGAACAGATTTGAAGGATGCTGTACGAGAACTATTTCAGGGCGAATCTGAAATTGCTGTGTTCTATTTCGCAGGACACGGTTCTTTCGACTCACTAGGAGGATATCTTTGCACGAGTGAAATTAAGAGAGCAGACGAAGGTTTCTCTCTTAACGATCTCATGGAGATGGTAGCCCAGTCGTCTGCACGTAATAAAGTCATTATTCTGGACAGTTGTCACAGTGGTCTGGCAGGAACTTCAACACCAATGCACAACTATTCCATCCTGCATAACGGGACCACAATACTTGCCGCCTGTGACGAAAAACAGTATTCTTCTGAAGAAAACGGGCATGGTGTCTTCACATCTCTTTTAATTGAAGCTCTGTATGGTGGCGCAATGAATCTTCTGGGCGATGTTTCTCCTGGTAGTATTTACTCATATATTGATCGATCATTGGGCGCTTGGGAGCAGAGACCCGTTTTTAAAGCGAATATTAAAACGTTTGTCTCTCTACGAAAAAACGCTCCTCCTATTTCAATTAGTGATCTAAGGCAGATAACATCCATTTTCCCTTCCCCTTATGAGGAATATGCTTTAGATCCCACCTATGAACCTGATAAACACGAAGCCGATATCAAGGATGTAAACAAAGCGCATGAGGCAATCTTCGCAACACTTCAAAAGTATGTAAAGCTCAACCTTGTTGTGCCTGTTGGTGCAGAGCACATGTACTACGCCGCTATTCAGCACAAATCATGCAAGTTAACTGCTCAGGGACAGCATTACTGGAATCTGGTACACAATCAGAAAATTTAACATGGGAGGCTAAAGAAATGATTAATGTTTTCATTCCTCATCGATGGAATAATGATGATTACGCAGAACTGAGCGCACTGCTGGATAGAACAAAGTATCGTGTCCGAGATTATTCTGTCCCTGCCACCTCACCTTTTGATATCATCGACAAGCGGTTCAATGTTGATCCCAAAATTCAGAAACAGATCCGCTATGCCAGTGTTGTGGTGTGTTCAAATCGCCCGGCAAATAATTTTGGTATGTCAATTGAAGAAATCAAGTATGCTGTTAGCATTGGAAAACCTGTCGTAGCTATCAAAATAACTGACAGCACTAGCCAAATGATTGCTAACCTGGGGATCCCGGTAATTCCAAAGCGGAAAGATTCTCTTGAAGCATGGATTACCAAAAATGGATGATTCTAATCATTTGAATACATTTTCGTCTAATCACCTTCAAAAAAGTAACCAACGATCATAACTTCAGCCAGCATGCTCATTTATGGGTGTGCTGGCATTTTTTGTAAATAACAATCGCTTTATTCATTGCATTTCGACACCTTGAATCGAGTAAGATTAGTAGATAACATGAAACAGGGGTGCCGTCAAGATTTATGCGCAAATTTATTTGCAGGCTCCGGCTGAATGAAG
>ERZ827512.1685-NODE-1685-length-20460-cov-4.006469_pt1 | contig 20460 bp, 27 predicted proteins | sample MGYA00519916_ERZ827512 | MGnify/ENA primary metagenome ERZ827512 (study PRJEB31778, sample SAMEA3449335) | human gut metagenome | biome: human gut; feature: human-associated habitat; material: faeces | place: United Kingdom | collected 2010/2012 ... | reverse complement strand
GCCGGCGCGGGCGCTTCCCAGCCCTTTCTTTTCCTCGCCGCCGCTTCCGCACCCGTTTGCGGGAGCTTTTTTCATCCATTCCCAGCGCTGCGGCTCGCATTTTATTTCGCATTACATGTAATTTTTTTTACATTTCTATTACATCGTCGTTTCTTGTTATAAAAAATGTTCACCAAAATGGCGTCATAAGGATTGCGCATCGGATTTTTCGTGTTATAATAGTCGAGCAAAAGCGCAGGCTTCGACAGCCGGCGCGCATGCAATTGACCCATTGGAACGTATGAGAGAAAGGATGAAAGAAAAATGAAAATGAAACGGCTTTCCGTCCTGTTGGCAGTCGTGATGCTGCTGGGCAGCCTCTCGGTGTTTGCCCTGGCGGAAAACGACGCCGACGAAGCGCTCACTTGGACGACCGGCAACGGCTACGGCTCTGTCGTTGAGAACAAGGACGGCACCGCCAGCTTTACCGGCGACGCGGAACTCAACAGCGACAATTCGCACTGCGGCCCCTACACCAAGGACGGCGCGACCGCGATTGCGGACGGCGACATTACCGACGAGCTGGACATTATGATCGATCCGCTTTCGATGGAGGCGGGCGAGAAATTTGCGCTTTCGGTCTCGATCAACGACGCTGCGGGCGCATATAAGACCGAGCTGGTTGTGAACTTCTTCGCGACGGGCAGCAAGTCTGTCGCCGTTGCCATCGGTATGGCGCCGGAATTCAAGACATCGCTGACCGAGGCCGGCGTGTATACGCTGAAATACCGTTACTATGACAACGAAGGCAAGCTGTTTGCCGAGTTTGCCGTCGAAAAAGACGGCGAGGTCGTCGCCAAGGCCGAGGCCATCGATATGAAGGTCAACACCGCAGACTGCGGCAAGAGAGGCTACATCTGGTTCTGCGACATCTCGTTTGACGGCGGCCTGCGCGTCGGCACCCCGGCGGTGCAGGACGCGCCCGTGCTGCTGCCCGGCGACTGGGTGACCGAGGGCGGCTACGGCAGCGCCGAGAAAAAGTCCGAGAATCTGGTGATCCTCAAGGGCGAGGCGGAGCTTAACAGCGACAACTCGCACTGCGGCCCCGTCATCAAAAACCCCGGCCTGCTCGAGGACGGCACGCTGGTGGACGAGCTGTATGTCTATCTGGATCCGGCCGAGCTGGAGCATGCGGAGAAATTCGTCCTGACCGCCGGACTGAACAATACATCCGACGCCTATGTGGATGAGTTTGCCGTGATGTTCCAGAAGAGCGGCGAGGTCATCAACGTCACGGCCGGCGTGGCGCCCGGCTTCACCGGCGCGCTGACCGAAGCCGGCATGTACACCCTGCGCTACACCTTCTCTCTGGCCAACGACGCCGTGCTGGGCTGCTTCACCGTCCTCAAGGGCGATGAAGAGGTCGCCTCCACGGGGAATGTCGTGATGCCGACCGCTACGCCCGACAACACCAAGGGCCGTCGCTACCTCTGGTTCTGCGACATCTCGGTTGACGGCGGGCTGGCGGTTTACAGCGACCCCAACGCCGACTACACCGCCGTTGACGCGGCAATCGCCAAGGCCGAGGCGCTCAAGGCCGAGGATTACGAGGACTTCTCCGCCGTTACGGCGGCTATCAAAGCCGTCGTCCGCGGCAAGGACGCCTCCGAGCAGGCGGCCGTTGACGCGATGGCCAAGGCCATCGAGGACGCCATCGCCGCCCTCAAGCCGGTCAGCACGGTTTCGGGCGACGAGTCTTCGGACGCTGTCTCCGACACCTCCTCTGCCGGTGACGAGCCTTCCGACACGCCTTCCACCGGCGACGCGGCGAACGTGCTGCTGTGGGGCGGCCTGCTCGTGCTCGCTATGCTCGGCGGCGTGCTGGTCTGCCGCAGAGCGAAGCAGTAATCGCTGAAGCATAAAAACGGATACGTTTCCAAGCAAGGCCCCTGCGGGAATACCCGCAGGGGCCTTTTGCGCCGTTCTGCCATTTTCGATGGGAAAAACGATTGACAAAAGTGAAATAAGAATGTATAATAATGAAAAGCGTTCATAATTATGCGTTTGCCCGCGCCGCTGCTGCGCAGCCCCTTTGCGGCAAGGCCGTCGGACCAATTGCGCGGCGAACGAACGGGAAAGGAGCCTGTCACTATGGACCTGCGGCGCATCCTTGCGGCGACCGATCACACACAGCTTTCGCCCACGGCCACGGCGGCGGACATCGCGCGCCTCTGCGCCGAAGCGGCGCGGCATCGGACCGCGTCGGTCTGCGTGGCGCCCGCGCGCGTCCGCGAGGCGAAAAAGGAGCTTGAGCGGCTGGGCGTGCTGCTGCCCGTCTGCACGGTGATCGGCTTCCCCAACGGGTACAGCAGTACGGAGGTCAAAGCCTGCGAGGCCGCCGCCGCGATTGAGGACGGCGCCGACGAGCTGGATATGGTCGTCAACCTCGGCGACGTGAAGGACGGCCGGTTCGACCGCGTGCTGTCCGAAATCAACCGCGTCAAAGGGGTGTGCAACGGGCGCATCCTGAAGGTCATCATCGAGACCTGCTGCCTGACCGACGAGGAAAAGGTCCGCCTTTGCGGCGTGGTCTCTTTCTCGGGCGCGGACTTCCTCAAGACCTCGACCGGCTTCGGCAGCGCGGGCGCGACGCGCGAGGACGTGCTGCTGCTGAAGGCGCATCTGAAAAAGGGCACGCGGCTGAAAGCGGCGGGCGGCATCAACACGCTGGAAACGGCGTGGGAACTGCTCACGCTGGGCGCGGACCGGCTGGGAAGCAGCCGTCTGGTGAAGCTGGCGGAGGCCTGCGAGGCGGAAACGGAGCGGGCGGACGGATGAACGAAGTCTGGGCGCATATCAAAACCTTTCTGCTGAACAAGGGACTGGACATCGCCGGCGCGGCCGTGGTGCTGGTCGTAGGCCTGTGGGCCATCAAGCTGCTGACGCGGCTGGTGTCCAAATCGAAGGGCTTCCGCAAGGCCGACCCCGGCGCGGCCGGGTTTCTGCTCAGCTTTGCGACGGTCGCCCTGAAGCTGGTGCTGTTCCTGACCGTGATTTCGATGCTGGGCATCCCCGTGGTCAACTTCGTAACGATCTTAGCCACGGCCGGCGCGGCCGTCGGACTGGCGATGCAGGGGTCGCTGTCCAACCTCGTCGGCGGCGTGATGCTCCTGTTTTTCAAGCCCTTCAAGGTGGGCGATTACATCGACACGCATACCGACGCGGGTACCGTTGACAAAATTTCGATTTTTTACACCACCCTGCTCACGCCGGACAACCGCAAAATCGTCATCCCCAACGGCGCGCTTTCCAACGCGACGATCGTCAATTATTCGGAGACGGGCGTTCGGCGGCTGGATTTGGAGTTCACGGTCGCGTATGCCAGCGACACCGAGCAGGTGAAGGCGCTGCTGCTGCGCTGCGCGGCGGCCAACCCGAGAACGCTGCCCGACCCGGCGCCGACGGCGCGGATGAAGGCGCACGGCGAGAGCGCGCTGGTATTCGTACTGCGCGCGTGGGTCAAAAGCGACGATTACTGGGACCTACACTATGATTTGACCGAAGCGGTGAAAAAGGCGTTCGACGAAAACGGGATTGAAATCCCCTTCCCGCAGCTCGACATACACAATCGGTAGGAAAGCGGTATAACCGCTCGCGCGGCGAGCGATTTTACATAAAACGAAACGTTTAGGAGGAGCTTATTATGTTTTGTCCCAAGTGCGGCAATTCGCTTCCGGACGACGCGGCCTTCTGCGGCGCGTGCGGAACGCAGCTTGCTTCGGCTACGCCGGTGCAGAAGCCGAAGGTGCAGGTGAAGAAATCCTGGATCGCCATCGGCGCGGCCGTCCTCGTGGTGGCGCTGGTTGTGGTTCTCTGCGTGACGCTCATCGGCGGCAATTCGGCCAAGGGCGTGCTGGAGAAGTATCTGGACGGCGTGACCGGCTTTGACGGCGCGGCCATCTGGGAGAACGCGTCCGTGCGCGTGCACGGCTGCGACACGAAAGAGGAGTGCGTCGCCGAGCAGAAGGAAATGAAAACGCAGATGGAGTCCTACAGCAGCATGCTGGGCGGGATGAAGACCACCTATAAGATTACGGAGGAAACGCCCGTTTCACTCAGCAGCCTTTCTTCCTCGATGGTGAGCTCCATCGAGGCGGAGCGGGCCGCCACCGTGACCGAGGCGGTCGAGTTCACCGTTGAGGTCTCCGTGTCGATTGGCAGCAGCTCGGCCATGAACCAGACGCAGACGATGTCGATGCTCGTCGTCAAGGTCGGCGACAAGTGGCTCGTGGCGGACGAGGATTATTAAACGCAAAAAACGGACGGCGTTGCAGCCGTCCGTTTTTTTTCATGTAAGGTGCGGATTGTCGCTTTCAGCGGTTGTCCCGGTTTTCCCGGTTGTCCTTGCAGCAGCCGCGTTCGCCGCGCTCGTTGGTGGCGGGGCTTTCCGCTGCGGGGAAGAACTCGCTCAGCGGGAAGGGCATCTTGCCGAATACGCTGCACGGGTCGCCCGACTCGCAGGGCGTGCTGTCCTTCTCGGGGATGCAGTAGTGGCAGGCGGGGATGAGAAGCTGCACCGGGCGCTCCATCCGAACGACGGAGAAGATGCCCAGCGTCACCAGCACCACGTTGGTGCCGACGTCGTCGATGAAATTGCCGTCGAAGTTGTCGCGCACGCGGTCGGGGATCGCGTCGACGGTCATGCAGCAATTGCAGCAGCAGTGGCAGCGCTCGACGATGCGGGTGTCCAGCCCGATGGGCGGCGCGACCTCGACGACCACGCTCGGCAGCGTGGACTGCGGCTCGCACTTCAGCTCGCGCGGACACGGGCAGAAGCCGTCGTTGTTCGGGTCGGACGTGAACACGCTCACGTTCTTCTCCGAGCCGAAGAGGATGCATTTTTTATCAAAAGCCGCCAGCCCCTTGATGATCTGCGTTCTGCCGCCGCATACGCAGCACTCGAGCGTGATGCAGAAGTAGAAGCGGATGGTCACCTGGAAATACCCCTTGTTGAAGGGCACCGGCTCTACATGGATCGCCGTGTCGATGACGTCGATGGCAAGGGTGCGGATCGCCGTGGCGCGGTCAACGACCTCCTGCGCAATGTCGCACAGATAGACCCGCAGATCCTCCAGACAATCCTTGTCGCGCACAGAGTCGAAAATTTTGTTGACGCTGACGCAGCAGAGTGGCTCCGAGGGTTTATTGCAAAGACCGCCGCCGAGAGACGGACCGTTTCTTTCAACCATGGAAAATTGGCCTCCTTATTCAATTTGTAGTACCTGCTATTAGGATATGTGGCCGCGCGCCGGCCTGCCAATGCTTTCGACGAAAAAAGCCCGTTCCCGCGCATCGAAGCCTGCGGTCTGCGGGCAAAGCGCCCGGCCCGTACTGTCAGAGTATGCCGCGCGGCCGCAAAAGGTGCGCCCCGCCGTCGGAATGGACGGAATGGACGCCCCGCGACCCGACTCGGCGCGCTGCGGCATACGAACACGCCGCAGTCGGTGACGCGCCGCAGTTCGGATTCGCGCACCGCAAGCCGGACCAACGCGCCGCAGCCCAAATGGACGCGTCTCATCTCGGATTGGCGCGCCTCGGCCCAGCCTAATTCGCCGCAGCCCGGATTGACGCGCCGCAGCCAAACCCACGCGCCAAGGTCGGGCGCGGCGCGCCGCGATTCGGACTGCCGCGCCGCCGCCCGCCTTGGCGTTCCGCAGTTTGGATGGACGCGGCGCAGCGCGGGCAAAAAGCCGGCAGCGTTCCCCCCTTTCCCCTTCTCCCTGCCGGACGTTCGTTTTGCGCCGGCCTGCGCGCCCGCGCGCCGCTGCCTTTCCACGCTCCGAACGGTCAGCGTTGCCGTGTGACCGTCCCCGCCGCTTTGCAAGCACGCAGGCCGCCGTTTCGGACGGCGCGGGACATAAGCGCTCGTTCTACAAGCAGGCGCACAAGCGGCCGAATCGCCTTTGTTGTCTGTGTCTATTGTCTATCTCCCCCAACTTGCAGCGAGAAGGGCCTGCGGCGCAGCCCCCGCAATCCTTCCGCGCAAAAAGCCGTAAAGAGCGACAGCCTTGACAACAAGCACCGAAACGCGGTCCCAAACAACAAAATCCTGCTCAAGACGCACAGCAAACAATCCAAAAAAACGTCAAAAAGCAATCCCCTCGACGACGAGCGCCGAAACGTCTTGCCGGACGACAGAAGCTCGTTCAGAATGGCACAGCAAACCATCCGGCATCTGCCTGCGGAGTCAGAACCGGTGCGCCAAGACGAAACACACAAAAAGCCGAAAACCGTTGATAGAACAGCCTTTCGGCTTTCTGCGCCCCACTGAAAAATGCGTGGTTGTTCGAAACGCATCTTTTATGCCACCGCTCACAGGCTCTGCATTTTGCGCAGCACGCTTTTGTACAGACGCGGGTTCACGATGCGGAGCGTACCAACCATTCGCCGGCCACGCGCCACGCTTGAGCCTGCACCTTGCCGGCCGCCGCGCGGGCGAAGTCACTCTCTGTTCCCGCGTTCTCGACCGCCGACGCATTGTCGTCCGGCGCAGCCGCGGCATACCCGCGTTCATACGCAGAAGCTGTGTTTGCTGTATACGCCGTTACGCTGTGCGGCCGGCGAAGCGCCCTTCCGAACGCCTGCATATGGACCGCGAATCGTGTGAGCCGCCGGCTTCGCGTAAAGCCCATAGCCCGATTCTCCGAATTCAAGCTCGGCAATTGCAAGGTCTATCTCGCGCGAATCCAGCCTATGCGCACCCGCTGCGCGCCTTTGAGCCGGCGCATCGCGCGGCGGATGATTTCGCTGCCGCTCTCGCCCGCATCCTTCATCCCTTCGTTCAACGCTCCGGCATCCGCTCTTCTGCGTCGTTCCGGCTGTACCCGCTCCCGCCGCCGTATCGGATAGTGCCGCCGCACAGCCGCAATGGCCGCGCACATACAGGGCGTCCCCCCCCCGATTTACATAGCTGTTCCCGCTGTTTTCAGTGCCGCATCGCTCGTGCGTCGTTTGCTCTTTAGCCATACTACCGTACAACGTTCACGCATTGCGAGCTCTTTCGCAGTCCAGACAAAGGCCGAACGCCGAGGACACGACCCCGCCCGCCATTTCGCCGCGCCTCCCTTGTTCTGCGTATAGTTTAACAAATATGGACATTCGCTGGGTTGGACTTATGTATGAATTGTATACTAATTGCGTATAAAATGCGTTATATTGGCACGAAAGCAACAAAAAAACATTCTTCCCGTATGGGCGGAATAATAAAAATGCGAAAATTGCATACAATGTATTGACGTTGTGATTACATTGTGGTATAATAATAAAAGAAGGGAGGGCAATACGATGGCACAAACCACAATTAACATCCGAATGGACGAAGAATTGAAAAAAAGCTTTGAAAACGTATGCGACGAGCTCGGCTTGAACATGTCTACCGCTATGACGATTTTCGCAAAGAAAATGAGCCGCGAAAGACGGATTCCGTTCGAGGTCTCGTATGATCCGTTTTTTTCCGAATCGAATATGCAGGCAATCCGGGAAAGCAGAGCACAAATACAAAGCGGAAATACCGTTTCCAAAACGATGGACGAATTAGAAGCTATGGAAAAGGAATAAAATTCTGTTTTCCGAAGCCGCCTGGGAGGATTATCTGTATTGGCAAACACAGGACAAGAAAACTTTGCGTCGTATCAATCAGCTCTTGCGGGATATTCTGCGAGATCCCTTTGCCGGCATCGGCAAGCCGGAGCCGCTGAAAGGAGAATTAAGCGGTTACTGGAGCCGTCGGAGCGTCTATCAGGCAAAAGAAAACGGCGTAGATGTCCTGCAATGCCGCGGGCATGATTCATAATTCTCGAACAGCAAAACGGCATTCCGCCGTATGGCGGGCCTCGTTATACTTATCGCCGCATGGTATAATGAAAATTTTGTACGCCTCCCCCATTCATAAAGAAAACGCAAAAACGCCCGCAAAGAGTAATAGAGAAAGCAAAGCGAGCGCTTGCCGACCTGAAAGAAAGGGGCATATTATGATAATTAAAAGCGCAAATGGCGGAACATGGGACGAACTGCAAAAAGAGATTTTCACCCCGGAGGAAATAGCTGTCAGCAATTTAAGAGCAGCCCTTATAGGCGAACTTGTGAAAGCCAGACAGGAGAAGGGCCTGAGCCAAAAGAAGCTGGAAGCGTTATGCGGCGTTAAACAACCGATTATAGCCAGAATAGAAAAGGGCAGCACGATCCCCCCCAGCTTGATACCATCTTGAAGATTTTAGCGCCGCTGGGAAAAAACCTTGCAATCGTACCGCTCAACAAAACGAAACAAAGACAAAAGCCCGACTATAACAAGCCGGGCTTTCCCTTTGTTTGCATCGTCTGCACGCGTCTTTCTGCGGTGCGCGTATACGCCCCATATTTTGCGTTTGAGCAAGACGCAGGTGTTTTTTCGCAGAATCGCAGAATGCAAAAAGCAGGGCGCTCCGCCTGTACGTTGAGAATGCCCTGCTTTCCTTTCGGGACGTATTTTACTTCATCCTCACGGCAGCCTGTTCAACGCGGCGGAGGATATGCGGGATATGTGCGGAGACGGTGCTGCGCGTCCAGCCCAGCTCGGCGGCGATGTCGATCTGCGCGGCCTTCTCTACAATATACCGTGTAGCGATGAGCGTGTCGCTCTCATGTAACGCAGCTTCGTAGATGGCGCGCTCCAGCTCGCTTCGAAGCAGTCTATCCAGCCCTTCCGGCAGTCTGACACGCGCGCCCATATACGTTTCCCCTTCCCTTATTTGTTATAGTTCGCGCAAAGCGCGAACTATTGGCGCGCAAAGCGCGAACTATTTTAGCGCCCTGTAAAGCATCACGGCGACCTCGGCGCGGGTGGCGGTCTGCTCCGGCTTGAAGCTGCCGTCGGGATAGCCGTTGACGATCCCCCGCGCGGCGAGCCCGTTCACAGCCTCCGCATACCACGCCGACGCGGGAACGTCGGGGAACGGCTTTGCGTCCGGCGTGGGCTCGGGCGTCGGCGCGGGAACGGTCCCGCCGGCCCCGATAAGGGCAAGATCGTCCGCGTACACCGCCGCGACCGTTTCCCCATTTTCGCCCGCCAGAACAGTCCGGCCGTCCGCGCGGCTGTCCTGCTTTACGGTGTAGCCTTCCTCGTAGATCGTCCAGCGCCCGCCCCCGAACAGCCGTCCCTGCTTTTTCCCGTTTTCAACCGTGACGTTCCGCACCGGCATAACAATATCGCCTGCCTTGTAATGCTTTTGCGCGGCTTCTTCTGCGCCTGCTTTTTCCAGCCCGAGCGTCTCCGCGATGGCCTGCACGATGGCGTCGGCCTGCTCGTCCTGATGGTCAATCAGATACCGCGCCGCCGGCTCGTAGTCGTGGAAATTGACTTCCACAAGGACGGGGATAACGCCGCGCTTGTACGGCTCGCGAATCTCGCCGTAGCCCGCGCCGTCGAACGCGTCCATCCCGCTCCGCACGGGGTTCGGGAACGTGACCGGCACCGTGCAGACGGCGTTCAGCTTTTCCGCGATTGCCGCCGCCAGCGCCTTCGAGCGCGTACTGTCGGGGTGGTAGAAGGTCTGCGCGCCGCTGTGCCGTCCCTGATAGGCGTTGTCGTGGAGCGCGATGTAATAGTCGGCGCTCAGCGCGGCGGCCTCCTCGGGGCGGCCCTTGTAATCGCGGCTGTCGGCGTATACGGTGGTGTGATAGACCGCTGTGCCGTCGTAGGCGGACAGCCTGTCCTGCACAAGCCTTGCAAGCTGTTCGCACTGCGTCTTTTCATTGTAGCCGGCTATGCAGTAGGCGTTGTAATGATTCGCCGGCGCGAGATAGAGTTTTACGGTGGTTGTTGTGGACATAGGATACTCCTTTCTGGATATAACAAATTTGATATTGACAAATAATAACAAATATGATATAATATAAATAGGTGGAAGGCGGGAAAACTATTGTGGTACAATGTGATTTTCTATAAAGACAAACACGGTAGAGAGCCAATTGCGGAGATGCTGAAAGATTTGGCCGAGAAGGCGAAGACAAGCAAACACGCACGCATCAACAAAGAGAAAATATTAACCTATATCCGTGCTTTGGAATCCTACGGGACAAGAATCGGAGCGCCCGTTATCAAACACATAGATGGCGACATTTGGGAACTTCGGCCGCTGGATAACAGGATTTTGTTTTTCTACTGGAAAGATGACACATTCGTACTGCTCCATCACTTTATCAAGAAAACGCAGAAAACACCGTTGCGGGACATCGAACAAGCCAAACGAAACTTGGCTGATTTTTTGGAAAGCGAGGGCTGAATTTTATGAATATGAACCACAAACGGGAATTTACAACGTTTGAATCCTTGTGGAATGATCCCGACTTGATCACACAGGAGGAAAAGGATCGCATCGACTTTGAGGTTTCTCTGATCGGGAAACTGATCGAAGCTCGGGAAAGCAGGGGCATGACACAAAAAGAGCTTGCGGAACGTGCCGGTTTGCAGCAGTCGGCGATTGCTCGAATGGAAAGCCTCCGAAGCATTCCGCAGATTGATACGCTGCATAAAGTGCTGCGTCCGCTCGGGTATAAGCTGGACATTGTGCCGATTGAAAAATAATCTTCTTCCTCTCGACCGCCGCAGCGCTTGCTGCGGCGGTTTTCTGTTTTGCCCTACTTGTTCTCTGCTTTTCTATGAGGTTTGTCCATATGCAGCACGTTTTCATAAAAGGCATCGATTAAGTACGAGGCATAGGCCCTTTCGGTTTCATCCTTGCCGACTTCGCTCAACGCCAACGTTACAGAACAGTCTCCGAGGCTGACAGAGCATTCAACATCCATTACCTACCTGTCCTCCGTTTCGTTGTCGGAATCGGTTTTGCCGGAAAGCTGCTTGACGGCCTGATGGGCGCCGGTGGCGGCGAGGCCGGAAACGATGCCGACAGCGACGGCGGTGATGGGGTCGGATGCGGGGAAATCGGGGATGACGTAGGCGCTCACGCAGCCCAATACCCCGCCTAACACGCCGCAGATGACCGGCAGCCATTTGTTGTCCAACGGCGTCGCCTTGACCGCCTGCGCCGCCAGCGCGCAGATGACTGTGATCGCCGCCACCGATGTGATTCCGTAAAAGTCCATTGTGTGTACTCCTCCTTTTTGTACTTTTTGCTTTGCGCATCCTTTAATGAGCGCTTTTTTCATAACGGTATTTCATCTGTGCCGGGTAGAGGTCGGTAACAGGACGACGGCTGCCCGTCCAGCGCTTGCCGCCCGCAAGCCCGGCACAGCTCCGGCCTGCGGCGCGCAGGCTTGTGCCGCTTTCGGTATCAAGGATATATGTAATGATTTTGCGATAGCCCATAGCCTGCGCTGCCCGCCATGCTGCGGCGTACAGCATACTGCAGGCGTTTTTTGTTCCGTCAGTGCATAGACGGTTGACCTCAAGGGTTTGCCCGTCGTCAAGATAGCGGCTGACAGGCCGCCCCACAATCGCGACGCCTACAAGCTCATCCTGAGCGTTTGTGCAGCCGATGGAAAACTTGTGCCCGGTCACGGGCTTGTGGTGACGGTGCTGCTTCGCTACATATGCGTTTGCCGTTTTCAAGGAAACAGGTACGATTCTCAGCATTGCGAGCGCCTCCTACTTATTATCATGCAGATGCTCGACGCTCTGCTTCATCAAGAAATCCTTCTGACTGTGCTTGACCTCGGAGGCGTAATGGAGTGCCTCACTCATGTCGCGGAGTTCGTCCAAAGGACGAACTCCATTGCAGTGGGCGTCCGGGATTCTCTGTACCGCCTTGGCGGTCGCCTCGCCGAGCGCAATGGCGGCGTTCACGCCCTTGATAAGCGCGACGTCTAACTCCTTCCGCGCCCTTTCGATCTCGGCGCGTTCGTCCTCGCGCTTGTCGATGCGGCGCTTCAGCAGCCAGAAAAACAACCCCGTCACCGCCGTCGGCACACCCAAAAACGCCGCAAGCTGCGCGATGTCGATGTACAATATCTCTCACCTCGCTAAAGCTCGATGCCCGTCGGGCAGTTGCGGTCGCCGGTCAGCAGGCCGTTGGCGAAGTAGTTCGTACCCTTTTGGCCGGTGAGCTTGTAATGCCGCACGGCTTCCTCGACCGTCTCGTGCGATACCAGCGCGACACGGCGGCCGTCCAGCGTATACGCATGCTCGCCGATACGCCATTCGTCCATATATTTCATCCGACACGCTTCGACGCAGTAAAACTCGTGGCGGTTTTGACGACGGTCCCGTCCTCAAACGTCCATTTGTCATAGCGGATATGCGTTTTCTGTTCGTCCCGGTCGGTGTAAACGACCCTGTTCGGGACGAGCCGCATCGTCTCCCAGTCGTAGGAGAGAAGCTCGTCGCCGACTTCGATTTCGTCCATACGCTTTGTGCTTCTGTCCGCCATCGTGATCCTTGTGTCGCCGGTGAGGCAGTAAATCCCGTAGATGACAAACGTGCCGGCGGAATGGATGTAGTAATTCGCAGCTCCCGAGGATACAGAGCCATTCAAAACGATGGAATCCGAATAATATTGGTGATTGGTGCTTGTAGCGGTCGTCGTCAGCTTAAAGCTGCCGCCGGCAATCAGCACCGGGACGCATTGGTACGCGGGTACCTGTACAAGATAGCTGCCGCTGCCGTTTAGGAAATTATCAATTCGCGCCGACGCCGCTGTGCTGCTGTTGTTGGCAACAAAGAGGATGGCCATTTCCGGAGAGCTGCCCGATGGTCCTTTACCGCCTTCAATGTCCAGCGTATTGCTAATATCGGGTATCTGGTCGTACATCAGCTTCCCTGTCGCGTCCAGTGTGGCGATGCCGCCGGCCTGCCCGCGCAGGTAAGCGATACGGGCAAGCACATCGTCGGGCGTGACGGCCGCGGCCTCCTTGTCCCACGGATAGCCGCTCTGCCAAGAACTTACCGTCGTGTCGGAAAGCAGCGCCGCCTTATTCAGCGGCGTACCCTCCTGCGTCGGCTGGTCGGCGCGCGTGAGGTCGTAGGTGTCGGCCTGTCCCGCGACAGGCGTCAATTTTACCCGCCCCGGGTAGGCGGAGATTCTATCCTGCATAATTCTACTTCCTTTCTGTGATGTTTGCTTGTCTTCTGTTGGGGCATTGCCCGGGACTTCGTTCGGGCTGAAGCCGGGGATTCATTCGGAACGGAGTCAGGGATTTGTTCGGGACGAAGCCGGGACTTCGTTTCAAACGAAGTCCTACCCATTATCAGAGTTCGCGCAAATTCAAGTTCGCGCTTCGCGTGAACTTGGGTAGTTCAAACGCAGTCCGAACTACTGTTCGTTTGCATAAAGCTCACCCGCATAGTACGCGCCCGCGCGGATGCGGTCGAGCGCGGCGTTGACGTCAAGGAGCACCTGCTCGATTGCGTTGGCGCCGATGTAGGTCAGGCGTGACATATCCTCGGGGAGCGTCGGAAGCTCGGGCAGCGGCAGTACGCCGCGGATGGCTTTCACGTCGGACAGGTAGGCATACATGCTCTGCGCAATCGGCAGTTCCTCCTCCGTCCAGCCGGTACGCGGATGCACGGTGACGATATATCCGGCCTCGCGCAGCCGGTTTGCCACATACTCGACGGCGCTTCCGACGCGGTTGAGGTCGGAGGCGTTGTACGCGCCCTTCAGCCCGCCCTTCCACGCCGCGCGCTCTTCTGCGGTCATCGCCGCCCAGCCCTTTGCCGCGAGCTGCCTGACGCAGTCAACGTCGGCTTGCGTGCGGTCGGTGATGAGGTTGAGCAGCCCGTAGTAGAGCGCGAACGAGGCCGTGTACGTCCGCCCGGCGCTGTTGATCAGCTCCAGCTCGACGCGGTAGACGTCATCGGCCGCCCTGTCCGCAGTCGTTGCCCACGAGTTCACGCAAGGCGTGAACTCGGGCAGTTCGGACGTTTCGTCCGAACTGCTGCACGGGTTTCCGTCGCCCCGCGTCCACGTTGTCGGTACGTCGTTCACCGTCCCCGTGACGTATACCACATCGCTTTGCAACCTGACCGACAGTGTGCGTGTCGCCGACATAGCAGCACTCCTTTCTTTTTCAAATTTTTCAATTTCGCCCTTGACAAATAGTACTATATATGATATTATATTATTGTAAGGAGGGAATGGATTGGAAATCAAGCTCAAAAAGCAGCCCGCAAAGTATCTTGCAAGTGTTGATGAGCCAACAAAGCAGAAGCTGCTCAAAGCATTGGATAAAATAAAATGTTTGGAAGGCGACATTGTATGTATCAACCCGAAGGAAAAACTGTATAGATACAAACTCGCACATTACCGAATTATATTTTCGTATTCCGGCGGTGATATTATCATCGTGGAAACAATCAACACCCGAACCAACATCAAGTACAGGAGGTACAGCTAATGACACCAAACGAATTTTACGAAAAGCTCAAGCGCATCCCCGTCGAAGCACCCGACGAGCTGGACAAGGAAATGCTTGCGGAAGCGGCCGCCGAAGACGACGGCACGCTTGTTGACTTAAACGATTTGAAACGCGAATTGGAGGATTACAGCGGCAGACTGGTGCTTCGCATCCCGCGAAGCCTCCACAAAGCGCTCAAGGACGCCGCCGCCATCGAAGGTGTAAGCTTGAATCAATATATGATTTACAAGCTCTCCCGCTGATCGCTTGTGTGAATCGTGAACGATGCTTTCCGCAGCCCCCGCAGAAATGCGGGGGTTTTTTCGTCGTGGAAGGTTCGGATTCAGCCGAAGCGGCATATACAAGTTCGGACTACGTCCGAACTTGCGTAGTTCGGGCTTTGCCCGAACTACTGTAACCGTGATGGTGACGGTGGCGCCGGCGTCTGCGGGGTTGGGGACGACAGACGCCGAAACGATCTGCGGCACCGAGGTATCGAGCGTGACGTTCCGCGTGACCGTCGACAGCTTGCCCGCCGCGTCGGTCGCCGTGACGACGATGGTGTTTGCCCCCTCGGAAAGCGTGACCGACTTGGAGAACGCGCCGTTCGCCTGCACGGTCACGTCGCCCTGATCGACGCCGTTGAGCGTGATCGTGACGGTGACGGGCGAGCTGGTCGCGTCGTTGGTCGTGCCGGACACGGTGAGCGCAGGCGCTGCGGTGATCAGTCCCTCGGCGGGCGAGGTGACGTTCAGCGCCGGCGGGACGGTGTCTACGGTGAAAGTCGTGCTTTTCGCCGCCGCTGTGTTGCCGTCGTTGTCGGACGCCGACACCGATACCGTGTGCGCGCCGTCCCCCAGCGCCGCCGCAGGGGTGTAGGTAAAGCTGTACCCGTTGGTGATGGCCGTGTGTGTAATGGTACTTGAAGCGACTGCCGTCCCGTCCAATTTTACAGAAACAGACGACAAATCGACGCCCGAGCCGCCGGTTTCGTCCGTCACCGTGAAGACAACAGGCTGCCGGTTGTTGGACACATAGGCGCCGTCGGACGGCGAGAGGATCGTGACGACCGGCGGAACAGTTTCGCGGACGTAGAATTGCAGCCCGTCCAGCGTCGATGCGTCGGCCGTGCCGGTCGTGCCGGCGCTGTTGACGGCCTCGACGGTTATGTTGTAATAGCCGCCTGGATTGTTGTATGACGTCGCGCCCGGCGCGGTCACGGTCGCCGTGTACTGCCCCGACGCGCCCGTGGCGCTCAGCGTGTACCATGTCCCGTTGATTTGGGCCCGGACTTGCGTGATTGCCATTCTTTATCAACCTTTCTGTGATCGTTTGCGCTATGCGCTGGATTTGACATATCTGCGGCCGGATTCGCTTCGCATGCTTTGCCGCCCGGGAAGGCTTCCGTGCGCGTGAACCGAAAACCGAACGGCGGTTATGCGAACCGACCTCCGCGTCGCTTTATGCTTCTGCCTGCGGCTCTCCGGCATACATCTCGCCCGCGCAGACCACCGGCGGCTCGACCCATACCGTCCGCTCGGCGACGGTGACGACAAGCACGGCCGTCCCGTTGGCCTCTGCCGGGTTCGGCGTGAGCGCCGCACTTTCGATTTGGGGTATCGATACATACGGCATCACAGCACCTCCACATCTGCGGCGATGGTGTTCGAGAGCGTGAGATCCATCCGCACGATGTTGCCCGTTTTCGTGCCTCCCCACGGGTTCGGCAGTGTGACCGCGTCCCCGAGCTTTTCGCCCCGCCATACGATTTTGGCGCGTGCGGTATCCCGTTTGGCGTAGTGATTGTATACCCGCTGCGCGACGGCCTGCCCGTTCGCCGCAGATACGAGCGACGCGTCGGTGATTTCAATCACGTTCGGCTTGGTATTTGCGGTCACATTCGGGTTTTCTATCGTATATACGGTTTCCGTATCATCATAACGCACGCCGTCTATTGTAACATTTCCGTTTGCGTTCTCCGTATATGCATGCGCTGTGACCTTGACTGCCGTAACAACGGCGGAGACGTCAACGGATGCACCGATATATACATAGTCGGAATCTATGCTCTCGGATACGCTCGACGGTGAAAAGATGCGGATCGCATCCCCGCTGTCCGCTGCCGCACAAGCTCCGACAGCAAACAAAACCTGCTGTAAAGCTTCACGCTTCGTCGCACCGAGCAGCGCACCCGTCAACCGCTGGTCAATAATGGCAGTATCCTCCAAATCATACATAATGTCAAATTGGCCGCCGACGATTTTCGCTATTATATTGCGCGCAGGGTAACTATTGTATATCCCGCCCGGATAATCGGCGTCTGCATCCAGCACGCCGATGGCGTCCTCAGCGCTGATGCTGTATGTATGCTTAGAAATGCGTTTGACAGACGACAGGTAATATACCCCGACCGTCGTTTCCGACTCCGCCTGCTGTCCGAAGCCGGAGCAGCGCACCTCGAACGGCTGCCTTTCCTGGAATATGTATTCGATGTCCTCCGCGCTGTCCAGAACAAACTCCAGCGTCCCGACGGGAAGGCCGGCCGCAAGCAAATCGGTCTGCGCGATGATTTTCGCAGACCGAATCTGCGTCATGTCGAACACCCGGTTCACGCCGATGACGACCTGCGACAGCTTGGCATACCGCTTCGGCAGCGCGGTTTTGTTCAGCGTGATCTCGATTTTATCAAACCGCTCGACCGTCGTCCGGCAGAAATACACGCCCGCGTTCGGAGAAAAGGCTTTTTCGGTCAGCAGCGCGCCGTCGCGGTACCAGTCAATCAGCACGTCGCTGCAATACCCGCCGTATGCGCCCGTGTCGAACAGCAGCGTGACGCCGAGCGAGGTATACTGCCCGTCCAGCGTCAGCGTGATGACCGGCGCGGGGTCGAGAACGCAGTCTTCGCCGCTGAGGGAAGCCGACCAGTAGGGCTCGACGTCGTCCGCGTACAGCCTTTGCAATCCGTCGAGCGTCCACGCGTTGCGCTCCAGCGTGGCGATTTGCGATACATAACTCCCTTCCTCCGCCAGCATCGTCGGGTCGGAAAACGCCAACGCCTGCGTCGCGGCGACCGACGCGCCCTCCGCAGCGCCGGGGGCGATGTCTTTGTACAGGATGGTCGTTTTGCTCATTGCGGCTTCACCCTCGCGTCGATGGGGACAAAGCTGACGCTGATCTCGCCCCAGTAATTGACGCCGCCGGACACATAGTCGAGCGCCTGCGTGCCGCTGGTGTAATACGCCTGATAGGAAATCGCCGTCTGGCCGTCGGCGGCCTCGAGCAGCACGCTGTCGTCCACCGAATGCGCGACGAGATAGTCCCAAAACGCGTCCAGTCCGGCATAGTTGTTTCCGCGGCGGAAAACCGTGATCGTGTGCCCGACGTATGTGCCGATAATGTCGCGCGTCATCAGGCCGGACATCGTCCGCCCCGCGTTCGAGCCGTCCACGACGTTGAAATTCCGCGCATAGGCGGAGATTGCCACGTCCGCGTCAAAGCTCTGTCCGTTCAGTTTGATGTAGCTCATCGGTTCACCTCTTGTCTGCTCTTCGTCTGTCTTATCCGAATTGGTATCGGTTCGTCAGGCTCGTCCCCAGCCGCGCCGATTCGCCCTGCACCGACGGGTAGCTCCGCAGGGACGGTACCGTGGTCCTTTTCACGCCGAGCGCATCGTCGAGAACGCCTTATGTCATGTATTTTGACAATTCCATCTCCTTTATCAAACCATTCGCTCTTTATCGCCAATTATCTTGACAATAATATAACACGGCTTCCATTATTTGTCAAGTAATTTGGCATATATTATCTAAAAAATCTTGACTGTCAAGATTTTTGACGTTATAATACAAATGAGGTGTGTAACGTGAAATTGCAAGAAATACGGAAGCAAAGGAAAATGAGTCAGGCCAAGCTGGCTGAGAAATTGGGCGTATCCAGAAGCACGGTTTCCATGTGGGAAATCGGAGCGAGTCAGCCCGACAACGATAATCTTCTGCAGCTTGCACAAATCTTGAACATCAGTCTGGACGTCCTTTTAGGGAACGACGCTTCCTCGGCGGAGGATGCATCGTATGTCCTGCCCGTTCAAATCAAAAGGGTCCCCCTGCTCGGCAACATCGCCTGCGGAGAACCGATTTTTGCGGAAGAGGAGCACGGGGAGTATATTTACACCTCGGATGCACTGGATGTGGATTTCTGCCTGCGCGCACAGGGGGACAGCATGATCGGCGCGCGGATTTACGACGGGGATATCGTGTTCGTCCGCCGGCAGGACATGGTGGACGACGGCGAAATCGCCGCCGTGCTCATCGGGGACGAAGCGACGCTCAAGCGCGTTCGGTACGACAAAGAAGCGGAAACCCTGTCCCTGTACCCGGAGAACCCGAAGTACAAAACCATGCATTTTTCCGGCGAGGAATTGGAGGAAATCAAAATTCTCGGCAAAGCCATAGCCTTTCAGAGCGTAATCCAATAAGCAGCGCTGAAACAACGTAACGAAAGAGGCAGCGTTGAGAAAGTGTTCGGGATGAAACGGCGCGTTGCATTTTTGGCCGTTCCCTTTTCTGCGCTTGGCGGCACGTTTAACGGCGTGGTCAAATTCCAGTGCAGCATCTGCGGCGATACATAAGGCAGCATTCAAGCGCAGGCAAAAGGACACATTTGGCAGGAGGCCGCCTGCACGCAGCCGAAGTCCTGTACCGTCTGCGGCGCAGACCCATTGCGGGGCAGATTGGACAAACAAAACCATCGAACGCGCGAAGCGCTGCTTGGACATTATGCCGATGCCGAGAGAACGACTGAAAGGCCAATTTGAATGCGAGAAATTTGCAGACGACCAATTAGAAGAAGCACGAAAAGCGGTCGGGTATTAGTCGGCATCCGGAACGGAAAGCGAAGCAAACGTCTGCGTGCACCAAATGCCGGGCCGCGCTGCCGTAAGGGGACAAATACGGTCCGCAGTGCGGGAAGAAGCAGGTCAAGGAGGTGCGCAAAGCACGCAAGCGCGCCAACGGCCTCGGCATCTCCCGCAAGACGCCGGACGCGCCGGACTGCCGCAAAAGATACTCGGGCGCTTCGATTCCTCAACCACGGCAAGCCTTCATACGCGCACGGATACACAAGCGCGCGTCGACGCGGTCGAAAACAATACGCCATTCCCCAAAACAAAAATGCACCACGATCGAAGCACGAAAGCCCCTGCGCCCCTCCTAAGTTGAAAGAATGCCTCCCTCCCGATGCAGGGAAACAATGCGCTTTTCCCGATGCAGAAAAAACGCGTCCCTCCTCTACGCAGGAAGAATGCGCCCTGCCAGAAATAGGAAAGCAGCGTATCCGCCCAAAGCATAAAAACCATATACCCGCCCCAAAGCAGGAAAAGAATGTCTCCTTCCCGTAATGAAAAAACAACACGCCTCTCCCGAAGCAAAGCGGGATGGCGCGTTGTTTGCGGCCGCGTCAGCAGCGCATTGCATAGGCCGATTGTCCGGCAATGCGAAGCGGAAAAAGCCGTTGCAAATACAAAAGATTTGAATCGCACAGACGATGTGATGCTCTCAAACGATAATGGTTCGGCAAAAACCATCGGCAGCCCATAACGGAAAATTTGATGTGCCGCCGGCCGGACGATCGGGCTGCGCACGGCAGGCACGCCGCCGCTGTTCGCATAGGGCGTGACGGCCGCGAACGCCGCGTCGGTCAACGCCCCGCAAAGCAAGGGAAAGCGCCGCGGCCCGTTTTTGCCGAGCCGACCGCACAGAAGAGAACGGTTCGGTTGCCTGCGCAGACGTTTTCCCGGGAAACCGCGAAGGCGTCTGCAAGGAAGCCGGGTCAATTGTTATGTAAGAACGTGCCGGTGCAAAAGCGATGGACATGACGTCCGGCGAAAAGACGTCCCGCGCTCCGAGGAACGCGCAAATCGATTCGGAAAAGGCCCGACTGCGCGATAAGCCGCCGCGCAATTCGAGCCTGCCCCGGCGTTACGTTTCGGCGGCTTCGCCGTTTTTTCTTCGCCTTTCACACGGACATTGCGCTCCGGCGTATGCCTGTCCCCTTTTTTCACGACGCGGGAAACAACGCTCCGTCCAAGGCCCGCTT
>ERZ827512.1677-NODE-1677-length-20588-cov-3.403594_pt1 | contig 20588 bp, 24 predicted proteins | sample MGYA00519916_ERZ827512 | MGnify/ENA primary metagenome ERZ827512 (study PRJEB31778, sample SAMEA3449335) | human gut metagenome | biome: human gut; feature: human-associated habitat; material: faeces | place: United Kingdom | collected 2010/2012 ... | reverse complement strand
ATCGGCAAAAGCCTCTTTGGAACCACCTGCTTAGCAGGTGGTTTTCTCAATACAACCAAAACGCGGTACGGGATATAAGCCCCGTACCGCGTTTTTTCAGTGAGAATTTAAAAGCGCATTTTTAATTTTTTCGCGTTGCTCGGTATTCTTTTCTTCGGGTGAGAAAAGCGAGGAATAGGAAAAATACACGCACCCTGCCACGCTTCCGTTTTTAATACATTCCGCAGTCTGCCTTGATACCACATCGGTTCCGTTTTCCCATTCTTCTTTATCGGCGGCGGTATCCGACCCCAATTTATATGGTGCCAGCCCCACCTTAAGCTTAACCTTTCCGTTAATGCCTGACAGCTTTACCCACTCTGAAAGCAGCTTTTCAAACCTAAAGCCTTCATCGGGATAATTATACCCGAAATAAAGCTGCGGTATTATTTCGTCTATGTATCCGCTTCTTATCCATTCTTTAACGTCGGCGTAGAATTCCTCATAATTTTTGGTGACGGAAGCCGCGGGGCTTACCGTGAATTTTATATCCTTATTTACGTATTTTACCGCGTTGTAACACCCTTCAACCATCATATTAACATTGGCTCTGCGCCAATCGTCTAAGGCTAACGGGTTATCGGTGCCGGCACAGTATTTTTCGTAGCTTGCTTTGTCAAATTCGGCGTCGGTAGTGGGGTAAAAATAATCGTCGATATGTACGCCGTCAACATCATATTTTTCAAGAATTTCCTTAACACCGTTTATTATAAGCTCCCTTACCTCGCTTTCAGCGGGGTTAAGGTAAATTCCCAAATACCTGATTACGTTTATGTCATTTTCCGGATTATCGTCCTTAAGCCATTTGTAAGCAGGGCTTAAGGCAGGCAGTTTTTCAATATCCCCGGAAGATGAAAGCACCCTGTAAGGGTTAAGCCATGCGTGTACCTTTATACCGTTTTCACGGCATAGGTTAAGCGCATAATCAAATGCGTCGTAATCAAGCCCCTGCGCCGCGCTTATCAAAGGAAAATACGAAGACGGAAAAAGCGAATCGCAATAAGCTCTTATGTGTATATAAACCTCGTTTATACCAAGCTGTTTAAAGCCCTCAACCGCGTTTTGAAACTCTGCCTTAAAGCCGTTTTCGCTTTTAAGCATTGCATTTATTTCACTGAACGATATCCACACGCCGCTTGAAGCCGTATTTTTAAATTCCGTGCTTTCATACTCCTGCTTTTCGGAGCTGTCGCTTTCGGGCGGCCTTACGCAGCCCGAAAGCAGTATAAGCATAAATACAATTAAAACAGCAATTGCTTTTTTCATTTTCCGCCTCCGTAATAAATTATTTAACCGTTTTATAGCTTACGGTAATTTCACCTGCGGTAAGCCCTTCGTCGCTCTCGGCAGTAAGGTAAAATTCGTTTGCGCCGTAAATGTGCGGTATTATTTTCACCGTGTTAAGCGCACCGCAACCGCAATCGGAGCTTTTGCCCGAAAGCCTTAATCTGTCAAGGCTTTTTCCGTTTATGTATATATCTGCGTATCCGTTTGACGATAAGGACGCCGTAACGCTGCCGATCAGCTTTTTTGAAGCAATACTGCCGAAATCAAGATGTGCGGTCGTAAATCTTGAGGTAAAGCTTTTTTGGCTTGCCGTAATATCCGTACCGACATAACGCATATCTGTATCGGTATTACCCGAAAGCCGCGCGGTGTAAAACACCTGATTATCGCTGCCCACGCAAAAAAGCAGTAATTTCCCCTCTGATACCGCGGCGCCCTTAACCTTTATATTTCCAAAGTCCCAATAATACCAACAGGGCTCGCCCTTGGCGTTATATTCCATTATAACCGCTTTTTCTTCCATAAACAACATATAATATTTCCCATAGACAATGGCAAACGAATAGCCGTAATAAATATTTGCGTTATTAAGCAGCGGCGTTACGGCTTCGGAAAGCGCTTCTGCCTTAAACGTGCTTGTGTTTAGCCTGTAAATCACATTATCCGTGCCGAGCCATACGGGACTTCCCTCAAATAACGTGCATACGTTAGGGTTTTTGCCGCCTATATTGCAGTTAACCTTTTTTACGGTAAACGTATCTCTTCTGTAAAATTGCGTATCGTCGTCTGCAAGCAGAGCGTTTGTGTTTATTACGGCGCCATTCTTAACATAAACCAAATACACGCCGCTTTTTTTGTAAGCAAGCACGCCGCCCTTATACGGCAGCAGCGCTTTAATTTCCTGATCGCTCTCGCCTACGTTAACCGAGGAATTACGGGGAAAATACAGCGGATTATCATATGAAACCGAAAATATCTGCGAACCGTTGCCGCCCGAAACAATAAGCTTTGAACCGGAGCCTGTGCAGGCAGTCCATACGGTATTATGCTTCGTATCGGTATCAGCCTTTTTTTCGGCGGTAACGCATATGTTGTTTTCGTGGTAAAGGTTCATCATAGGAACGGGATAATCGCTGTTATCCGCTCCCGTAAAATAAATTATTCCCTTTTCCCTGTCTATATTAAGGGTTATATCGGCATTGTAAAGCTTTTGGGTACTGCTTGTGCCCGTTACCAGCCATTCTGTGTACTGGCTTGCGCTTATATAAACCCTGCACTTTACCGTGTTATCCGATAAATTTGAAAACGGCAGTTTAAAGCTTGAAGAATGCCCGTCCGAGGTATAATACGCCTTGAAATAATTTGTAAGCATATTCATAGATTCAAGCGCCGCAGGCTGATCCGTATACGCAAGCTTTGAGGCTGTCGCCTCCTCGTAACGGTTGCCTCTGCCGTTAATAGAAACAACGGGAATATAAAAATTATTTATGCTGTTCCATTCGGTTCTGTCAGCGGAAATTTCATACATATCGGTAATCTTATCTGAAGTATTATACAAATCATATCTTGTAATCAGTGCAAAAACTCCGCCGCCGTTTACGGGCTTTCCGGTAAAAAACAGTATGTTCCGCGGCACATAAAAGTTTTCCGATGTGACACGGTTAAACAGAAGATATCCGGCAGGTGAGCTAACACCCGAAGCGTCTATTAAAAAGATATATATATAACAATGCGCGTCGGCTTCGCACAATTGAAAATAAGCTATTTTATTTTCCGAGCCGTCAACCGTAACCGTGCAGTCCGTTACGTGATAGGTGCGGTATTCATCCGTGGTGCAGTTCGGGTTTATTATAGCATTGCCGGAGTTTGAGCTTATACCGGGCCTTGAGGTAAGGCGGCCGTCCTTACAGTACATATTAAGTGCCTCGCTAAGCGGTTTTCCGTCCTTAAGCGATCTTTTGTCAGCGTAGTCCGCTCCGCCGGAAAAATCCCTTATATTAAATGCTTTTTGCTCGGTTTTATTAAGTGAAGTAAATTTCATAGCCGTCACCAAAGCTCAGGTATCGGCAAGGTATCCTCTGTTACCGAAATACCCCTCAGCGCCTTTGCCCGTTTCGCGGCGTAAAGCTGTGTAAACACGCCGTTTTTGCCGTCGTCCCCGCCAGTGAGCGATAAAAGCATTGCAGCGCCGCAGACAAGCGCGTCGACAATACAGGGCGCCGCGTTTATTTCAGATGCAAGCGAAGCTAAAGCCGATTCACCCAAATCAAGCAGAATTTGGTTTATTATTTCAAGCGAGCCTGCCGCAAACGTTTCTTCATCTGCGGGGTCGCCCACGCTTCCCGAATATCCGAGCAGCACCATAGCCCTGTTATATATATCATATCCCTTCATTCGGTATATCCTCCTTAACGTCTTCGCTTAAAAGTCCGCCTATATCGCGTATAATTCCGTCGGGCATACGCTCAAGGAACTGGGTGCGGTCAATAATGCCCTTTTCATAAAGCGCAAGCAATGTATTAAGACAATCGCGGTCGCTGTATACGGAGCCGGTGCCCACGTCTACCCTTGAATTTATTATAAGGCTTTTGCACCTGTCGCCGTCAAACGGCATATATCTTGTGCCGTTTCCGTCGTGCAGCTTTATTTTGCGTTTTCCGTAACAGGTAACCCAAAAGTCCGCCCATATACGGGAAAGCTCCTCGGCAAAGGCGTAAAATCTGTTTTTTAACATTTGCAGCGGCATTACGGCGGCGTTTCGCATTGTAATAAGCGCGGTAGCGTTGTCCGCACGGCTGTCGCCGAGCGCCACCTCGTTGGCTCCGCTCTGCGTCAAGGTGTTATCTATAAGCGACTGCACGCCGCTTTCAAAGTTTTTGCTGAAATCTGGCGGCGCCACATATTTTACCGCGCCGTTAACGTCCTCGTTGCTGCCGTAAACCTTTATTATCTGCCCCGGTTCGTTTGTGATGCCTTCGGGTACGGTATCGCCGTTTATAACCATCATCGGCATACCGGTAGTCATTGCCGACCACACGCTTGCGGTGATCATACGGTTAATGGCTATCTGGTTCGGTATAAGATATGTAATTTCACTTTCGCCGTAAATAATACCCTCGCGCTTTTCCCAATTAAAAAGCGCTATCGGGTAAAGCCGAAGCCCCGTTTCAAACGTCCTGCGCACAACGGCATGCTCGGTCACCTTTACACCTTTAATTATATATGTCCCGTCGGGCTTATATTCCTTATAAAGCTTTGTTAAAACCGTTACCTTTCCGTTTTCCGCGTCTTCGTTTATCGCGCTTACCGTCATACCGCCCGCATTAAAACGCCTTGCCTCGCGTATAACCTCGTCCTTTTCGCGCCGGCTTGAATTATATAAGGCTGTGCCTGCACGTCCGAAATATAAGGATCGGCAAAAAACACGTTTTCAATATCTAAGACCTCGCAGGCAATATCGCCCTTTACGGGCACCTTTTTCTCTGTGTCGGCATACAGCCCAGTTTTAACGGTCGGGTCCCAATAGGTGTATATTACGCCGGTTCCCGTAACAAAGGCGTTTCTAAGCGCCCTTTCATGCAGTGAATTAAGCCCCACTCGCTCGGCTGTGATATTGTAATAATCGCCAAGCGCCGTCATAACCGTATTTATTTCGCCCGTTTCGCCGCCGGCGTTTTCGGTTACGGGAATACCCTCTGCCGAAAAAGAAACCGAAAGCGGCTCGCTTAATATCTGCGACATTTTAAAATCGCCTATACGCTTAATTATGTTGTGCCTTACAAGCGGTCTTTCGTTTCCGCACTTAGCGCCGTACCATTGATCGCCTATATAAAACCTTTCGTTTATACGTCCCTGCTCGTATATTCCGCGCTTACCGAGCGATGCCTTAAAATCCGCCGCCTCGCGGTATTCTTCAAAAATTTCAAAAGGTGAATTATTCAAATTCCTGCCTCCTTAATATATTAAGTACAGGGGGAAAGTATCCCCTCTCCCCCTGCTTTATGCCGTTATCAGGCAACGGTAACCTTTGCAACCGAAGAATCAACGCCGGCTATGCCGTCGGTTATAACCCTTACAAAGTAGTAATAGGTTCCTGCGGTAAGGTCTGTCGGTATAGTCATCGAGGCAGTATTGGCTCCGCTTACCTTAACCGCCTGACCGCCGTTCTTATCCTTGCAGCTGTACCACTGGTAGGTAAGCGTGCCGGAGCTTGTTGCGGTAACCGAAAGGCTGCCGGTTATACTGCCTGCACTCACGCTTTTATCGGAAGGCTGTGAAGAAATCGTAACAGCGGGTGAAAGCCATGCCCATACCGCGTCAAGACCGCTCTTGTTTACAAAAATATCGTAATAAATACGGTAATCAAACTTGTAAGCGTCGGCGTCTATGTTCTGTTCGGGGGTGAAAATTCTCATTTTTTCGGTTTTCTTAACAAGATGCGCCCCTCTCTTCGGGCATACAAGCATATATACCTCGCGTGCGCCGGAAGTCGGTGTAAAGCCGCCCGCTTCCGCCTTGTTAAAGGTGTATGCCGTTTTCATACGCTCGGAAACCACCGGTATAATAGCAACGCCGTTTATTGATTTTACTCTTAACGTAATATCGCCCTGCTTAAAATCAGATACGGTGATCATACGCGAAATTTCAGAGCTGTTCTGTAAAGCCGCAAACATATAGCTGTCAACAAAAGCAACCAGCTCCTCGTCGTACCCCACAACCGACTGCACCTCGTTAATAAGCTTGCAAAGCGCCTCGTAGGGCTTTGCGGTATTACCGTTTATAAGGTTAGAGCGTGTAGCCGCAAGACCCGCAAGCTTTGAAATAACGTAAGCGTCGCATTCGGGCACTACCTTTGTGCGTACATATTCTCCGAGTATCTTACCCGCAAGGTTTGCAATACCGGTCTCGCTCATATCCTCGCGGTCTATCTGCAGGGAGCGCGCACGGTCCATTTTCATAGTGTAAGAGGTGTTTGCAACGGTGATTGCACCCTTTGTAAAGCCTGTATCGCGGTCATAATCCGCAAGTCCCTGAAAATCAACATCGGGGATTATAACGGTTTTGGCGCCCACGAATTTTGTAGCCAGCGCGTTATCGGCAAAAAAGCCGGTTGCGCTTTTCTGTGCGAACATTTTATCAAGCTCGCTTGAATATTTAGTTGCGTTTTCAATTGAATTTATAGCCATAATTTATTTCTCCTGTAATTTAATATTTTTTATTTCCAAAGTCCCTTTAAAAACTCTGCCGCTTCGGGATCGGTGCCGTAGCCGCGGTCAGTCTGTGAGCCTATACTTAAATTTTCGGCGCTCCTTTGCTTTTCCGCGGCAATTGCAGCCTCGCGCTCTGCTAAACGGCGGTATCTCAAATACTCGTCAAGCAGCAGCGTGCCCTTAAGCCTTGAATCCTCTACCACCTTTTCGGGCAGGTCGGATATATCCTTGATTTCGGGAAATTCCTTTTTAAGCTCGGCAAAGCCGTTATCCTTTTCATTGCTGTTTTCAAGCTTCATAACATACTCTGCCATTTCCGCGTTGCCGCCGCATTTCTCCGCAAGCTCGCATTTTCTTTTTTCGTGCATATTCCTTGCAAGATCGCTTATAAAAGCCGTTACGCTGCGCCCGTTTTCCGCGGCTATGCCCTTAAGCGCCTCGTAATCGTCGGCTATCGCCTCGAATTTAAGCCCCTTTTGTGCCAGTCTTGCCGCTTCATCAAGCTTTAGCTCTTTAATTTCCCTGTTATATTTTACCGGAACGAATATTTCCTCGGCATTTTTCGGTGTGGTATCCTCCTTTGCCGCCGTTTCGGTTTCGTCGCCGCAGGGTAGCGCGGTGTTCTTAACTTCTGCGTTTTCCAAATTCATTCTTTCCTTTCAGTACTACGGCTGCATTGTTCCGTCGTAGTTTAAAAAATTCTCATATTCCTTTTTAAGCCTTTCAAGCTCAGGGTCTGTTTGTTTCAGGCTTTCGTTTTTTACCGCCTTTACGGGCGGAACGTATACCGTTCCCCATATAAAGCCGAACAAAAAGGCCGCCAAAGCCGATATTAAGCTTACTAAAATAATCATATATCCCAGCCTCCCGTTAAATCCGAACCGCTGATAGCGGCTCTTTTTTCTTCCTTATCCTCGTCCTCTTTTTGCGGATGAAAGTGTTTCACGTCCTCAAAGGCGTAACGCATGGCGTCGCATAAATGGTTATTGCTGTCCTTCGGGTTTTTAACGCCGTTTTCCCCTGCCCTGTCTTCATACACATAGGAAGACAGCTCGCGTATCATATCGGTACAGTCGGGGTTTACGGTTATTCTGTATTCGTTAATTGCGGATATGCCGTTTAAAATGCTGTCCCGCCCTTTTACAGACGGCGTTATTCTGCCTATGCCGAGTCTTCTCAAATCGTCGTTGGATTTAGGCTCGGCGCAGTCTGCGCGTATTCGCTCCTTTGAAAAGCCCATTTCTTTAATTTTTGCCGCTATATCGCAGTTAAGCATACGCTTTTTGCAAAATTCGCAATAGATATACATTTCCTTGTCGATCGGGTTTGCCATAAATCCCACAAATCCCGTAGGGTCGTTCGTGTACCCGTAATCAAGCCCGAAAAAGCTCTTCCATTTATACTCCTCTACCTTTGGTATCTGCTTTTTTCCTACCGTCCAGTTTTCATATACAAGACCTTCGGATATACCCCAGTTTCCAAGCCCCGCAACCTCATATTTGCGAGGATTTGTAAGCCGCATTCTTTCAAACACGGCGCGGTCGGTTTCGTCCAAAAATTCGTTTATTAAATAATTGGTTGAAAACGCCTTAACATCGGGGCTTTTTTTATCGAAAAATCTTTTTTTAAGCCAGTGCGCAGCACTCCAAGGGTTAAAGGTAATGGTGGTTTGCTTGTAAAGCGGCGGCGGTACGGTGCCGCGCGGAACCGAAAGGTCAAGCTTGTCAAAATCAGCCTCGCTTGATATTTCAAACGCCTCTTCAATCCAAACATAGTTTAAATAACCGTTCGGCACCGTGGCAGAGGCAAGCTTCAAAACATCGTCAAAGCCTCTGAAAATTATTTTTTGCCCCGTGGGTATATAAACCATTTCAAGCGGCGAAACCGTATTTTTCCAAAGCTCTGTTACGTTAAGCCTTTCCTGCGCCCATTTAAGCTGTGCAAAGGTGCTGTCGCGGTGGGTGTTCATAACCTGCCGTACCACAAGCAAATTACTGTTTGGGTATTTCATCAGCCTATATATGAAATTAAGCGCCGCGGTAGAGGATTTTTTTGAACCCTTGCCGCCCTTGAGTACCCTGTAACGCTTTTTACAGTTCCAAAACTCATCATATCCGCCGCCTATTATTTCGGATATCTTAATTTCCGACGTCGTCTATTATCACCACCGCTCTGCCGTTAGCGGGTTTTTCGCCCTCTTTTTCGCTTACGATAGAGCGCAGCTCTTTTATTGCGGCAAGATCGCCGCCCGCCGCCTTTTTATAAAGCGCAATCATTACCGCGGTCTTTCTTGTGGGGTTTTTAATCACATACCCCTCGTCTGTAAGCGACTGTGCCTCCGCGTCTGACAGCCTTTCGTTAAGCAGCGATTTCATTGTTTTGTAAAGCAGCTTATCGTTCTCTCGCATTTTTAATCCCTCCCGGCAAGACAGATAATACCACATAACCGCACCGACATTCACCGTCATAATAATTACCTGCTGCAAAAAGCAGAAAAAGCGGCCTTGATTTTGCATAAACAAAATCAAGGTCGCCTTTTTGCGGCTTGACGCTATTTAAAGTCCGCTGAAAACCCTTATGGCTTTTTTAACATTTTCTTTCATAGCGGCTTTGCCGTCAAGCAGCGCGTCGTGAAACTGCTTATAGCTTTTCCCGGAAACCGCCTCGCCGCCTGCCGCCGCCATATAGGTGTAATAATTTACCTTTCTTACCCCGCGCTTTATAACCTCGCGGTAATCCCGTTCGCTTACTCCCGATCCGCCGTGCATAACTATCGGCACGGAAACAAGGCTGTGAATTTTTGAAAGCCGCTCAAAATCGAGCTTAGGCTCCGCTTTATAAAAGCCGTGAGCCGTACCGAACGCACAGGCAAGCGCGTCTATACCGGTATCGTTTACAAATTGAACCGCGGCGTCAGGCTCCGTATAGACCGAGGCTGCCGCCTCTCCGCCCTCGCGGCTGCCCATAGAGCCGATTTCCGCCTCAACCGAAGCGCCGTATTTAAGCGCTCCCTTTACGGCAATGCGGGTGTTTTCGGTATTTTCCTCTGCCGAAAGGCATGAGCCGTCGTACATAACCGAGGTAAAGCCAAGTGTAAGACCCTTTTTTATGTAGTCAAGGTCGGTGCCGTGGTCAAGATGAACGCACACAGGCACGCTTGCCTTTTTTGCAAAGTGCAGCATAACCGGCGTTATGTCCTCCATTTTGCAAAGTCCCATTTCCTCATGAACCTGGGCGTGCATAAGAATAACCGGCCTTTGCAGCTCCTCCGCCGCGGCTATAACCGCCTCCGCGCTTGTCATATTCGGCGTGTTAAAGGAGCCTATCGCGCATTTATTTTCTTCCGCCGTCTTCAATATTTCCTTAAGAGTAACTAACATTTAAAATTCTCCTTCAAAAGCTTCTTTATCTGTAATAAAGCTGAATTTTACCGCCGTAACGGCGCTCTCCCCGCCCTTTAAAAAGCGCAGAGTACCGTTTTTCCGCATAATGTCACGTCCGTCGGGCGTGCAGTTTCCGGGCTCAAGCCCCAGCACATAATCGCGCTTTCCTATCATTTTCCATTCGGTAAGGCAGGGCAGCTGCTCCTTTTTATATTTCAAAACAACGCCCTTTCCGATTTCCGCGTTGTATATACCCGCACTCGAAATACCGCCGTTTTCCTTTGTATCGTAATAATAGCAGCATTCCTCGTAATCGGGCTGCGGTTTATCCATAATAAGAGCCTTTTCAATACTTTCCGCGGCATGGGCGTTGCGAGGCGTAACGCCGTTGTTGGGTATTTTAACAATACTGCCCTTATTAAGCAGCGGATAGCCCATATTGCAGTGGTAAAGTATCATATAGGGTGTCTCCGTCTCCCCCTCGTTTATAACAGTATCCTCAAGTGCTATGCTGTTTTCGGAATACGAAAAGAAATATTTTCTTTTAAGGGTCAGCTTTCTGCCGAAAATCACCGAATCGTTTACCGTAAGCATTACGGTAAGACCGTTTTCGTCCTCAAGCACCGCGTCAAGACTTGACGGCGTGTTTGAAATTGTACCGTGCAGCGGCAGGCTTTCTCCCATATCCTCGCAGGGCGAGCCGACGGCGGTAAGACCGCAGGTTGTAAAAAATCCCGCGGTAAAGGACTTTAAAAAGCCTGTGCCGATATTATCGTAATACTGCGGGGGAACATATCCGCAGGCGGAAAAGTATCCCATATTGTCGCCCTTAAAGCTTACGCGCGAAATATCTCCCGCGCGGTCAAGCGATACCCATATTTCAAGTCCCAAACCGTTGCGTATATATAAAAACCGCATACCGCCGCCCCTGCCGTTTTGCAGGGTGTATTGCTCTGCTCCGCGTATTTGCAGGGGATTTCCCACATATTCAAGCATCTAAATTCCTCCCAAGCCTTTTATCGCCGAATAAAAACCGGCGTATTTTTTGTAATATCCGGAATATATTTCCGCGTTTTCGGGGTTTGGATAAAACACCCTGCGCACAGGCGACATTTTTTCCGCCGCAGTCTCAATATTACCGTATATTCCGATTGCCGCGCCTGCAAGGGCCGCTGTTCCTGCCGCGCCGACCTGCGGAGCGTTAAGAGCAGTAACCGCTTTTCCTAAAATATCGGCTTTTATTTGCAGCCATATATCCGAGGTAGCTCCGCCGCCTGTAGCCCTTATTTCATTTACCTTGCCCGAAACGCTTTCCATTTTTTCAAGATTAACCCGCATTTCATAGGAAGTTCCCTCCATAAGCGCGCGGTAAATATCGTATTTGGTCGTTTCAAGGGTTATGCCTGCAAACGCCGCCTTTGCCGCGCTGTCCATATACGGCGTTGCCGCGCCTGCAAAATGCGGCAGAACAAGAATGCCCGAAGGCTTACGCGGCGCTTTTTTATCAAGCAGGGCATAAACGCTTTCGCCGTTTTTAAGCGCAGCTTCGCGTTCTTGTTCGGCAAAGCTGTCCCTAAACCATTTAAGAACCGCGCCGCCCGTAAAGGAAAGGGCATAGCAGGCGTATTTATTATTATAAAACGGAACCACCGAATAGCCGTCACGGTAAAAATCAAAGCTCTGCGGCGCTTCGTTCAAAACCGCGGGGATACATTCAACCGTGCCTATGCCGTCCATCACGCGGTCGCTTTCAAGCACGCACGCGCCCAGCATTGCCGCCACCTGATCGTGGCAGCCGTTTATAATTTTAATATCATAGCTTATTCCGAGCGGCCGTTTTATATCTTCCTTTATGCTGCCGGCATAACTTCCTGCGGTAACAGGCTTTGACATAAGCGATATATCAACCCCCGCCGCCTTGAATATTTCTTCACACCAGCATTTATTTCTTATATCAAACGCGCCCGTGCGAGCTGCAAGGGAATAATCTATCTGCGCTCTGCCCGTAAGCAGATAAACGATGTAATCCTCGCCCAAAAGAATACGTTTTGCCCTTTTGAAAGCGTCGGGCAGATTGTTTTTAAGCCACATAATTTTGCTTATGCTGTACATCGGGTGCGGCCGCGTACCCGTTAAAGCACTTATATGCTCCTCTCCTAAAGCTTCGCACAGCAATCGGCACTCCTCAGCTCCGCGCGGGTCGGTATAAAGCATAGAGGGGGCTAAAATATTATCATTTTCATCAAGCAGCGCGAATGTTTCGCCGAAGCTTGTAACGCCGAGTGCGTCGATACGGTGCTTTTCCGCCGCCTGTCTTAACAAGGAAAGCACGCCCGAACGCACATCGCAAAAATCTATTTCGTGCCTGCCGTTTTTTCTCGATACGCCGTATTCCGTATAATATGTATCAAGCAGCTCGGCATTTTCGTTATACAGCGCTATTTTGCAGCCGCTTGTTCCTATATCAAGTCCGCCTACCGTCATAGCTATCCCTCTATGCTTATAACATCATATCCGAGGTAGGTTCCGAGTGCCTCCTCCAATACCGCTTTCAGCTGCCCGTTTGCAACGGTTGTATGATGCTTAAAGCCGCCGCGTGCCAAACGGATAAGCTTATCCTGAAGTCCGCTTATATGAGCAACTCCGGCGCAGCCGAAATAATCCTTTTCAATATCGTCGCCGGTAAACTCACCCTCGCTGAAATAAACGGTTATTTTGCCGTCCTCGGTTTTGCAGTTTGAATATGTCATCGGAAAAGCGGCAATTCTGCCCTCGTTTGTTCCCCAGCCGCTGCCCTTATCGGTTTTATCAAACATTTTGTGCGAGGTTACGGTACCCCTGGCAGCCATAAGGCTTTGCGCAGTTGAGCCGCAGTGGAACAGTATTACCTTATCGGGGTCGGTTCCGTAGTTGTTGTTCCAGTCAAGGCAGGCTGCGGGACCCTCTGCCGCCAATGACAGTGCCCTCATAGTTACCGCCGAGCACATATCTATTTCGCAGGAACAGGTAATTCCGCGGTCGTTAAGCTCGCTTACAAGCACGCACGGGCATACCCTTAAATATGTTTCCATTTCGTTCCAGCAGCGCAGCGCCACCGCGTCAAGGCGGTATTCCTCTATGTATTCGTCAATAACAACGCTGATTTTTGCCAGAATATTTTTCTTTTCTTCGGGAACGGCGGAAAAATCGGCATATTTAATAAGCGCCGCTTTTTTCGAGATAACCGCCGCCTCGTCGTCCGCCTTGTCGCGTACCCTTTCAATAAGCTCGGATAAATCAAAGGATTCTACGTTTATTCCGTGTCTCTGCATTGTAACCTCGTCAAAGCGCACGGTTTTAAACGCTGTCGTACGCGCGCCTATACAACCGAGGTTAAACCGCCGCATACCGTTTACTACCCGACATACCGCCGCAAAATCACGCAGATTTTCCGCAAATTCGGGTGACAGCGGATGAACGACATGGGGCTTCATTACGGTAAAGGGTATTTTATACTGCGAAAAAACGTCCGTAACGGAAAATTTTCCGCAGAACGCGTCGCGCCTGCGGGCAAAATCCATTTTGCCTATCTCATCGGGGTATGCCTGCATAAGTATGGGAACGCCTGCGTCCTGAAGAGCCGTAACAGCCCCGTTTTCATCAACAAAAATAGGCATACAAAGTATTACACCGTCATATTCGCCCCTGTGGCTTTCAAGCCATTCGGCGTAAATTCTGCCCTCGGCACGGGTTTCAACGGCGCCGTAACGAGTGGCGTCTTTATCCATAATAAGATAATTAAAGCCCGCGTCGGTTACCGCCTTGACCATATCCTCGCGTGCGCTTTCAATAAGCTCCGCCGGCATAAAGCCCCGATTTCCGAAATAAAGTGCAAAGGTTTGTTTTTTCATAAAAATTCCTCCGTATTTTTTACTTTAATTTTAATGATAACGGTGTTATAATTAAAGATAAATTTATCCCTTAAATAGTAAATTTGTCCGCAAGGAGCGAATTATATGTCAAACTTCAATACCGAACAGCTCGAACAGCTTATGAGATCCTTTTATCTTATATCGGGCATTCGCTTTGTACTGTACGACAGCGAATTTAAAGAGATAATGTCGTTTCCTAAAAACGACTGCGAATTTTGCAGCCTTATGAAATCCCACTGCAATACGCGCCGCAAATGCGCCTATGCGGATAAACGGTCATTTAATAAGTGCAGGGAAAGCGGCAGGCTTTATATTTATAAATGCCACGCGGGGCTGGTTGAGGCGGTGATGCCGCTTTACGAAAACGAAAAAAATATCGGATATCTGATGCTCGGTCAGATATCCGATAATAAAAATAACAACACACTGATAGAAAAAATACCTTATTGGCAGGAAAAATACGGCTTTGATACCGAAACACTTAATACAAGCATACAAAGCATCACATATAAATCAACCGAGGAAATTTACGCGGCGGCAAAAATAATGGAAGCGTGTACCTGCTACATAGCCTTCAAGGAACTGATTGAGCCTGAGGAAAGCCGCGTATTCAAAGCGGCAAAGGCGTATATCGATAAAAATTTATCCGCCGACCTTGACATTGACGATATTTGCAAAGAATTATCGTTAGGCAGAACAAAGCTTTACGATATTTTTAAAAGGGAAGCAAATACCGGGGTTTCCGAATATATAAACCGACGAAGGCTCCACAAAGCTAAGTCGCTCCTTAAAACCACCGATATGAGCATACCCGAAATAGCAAGCGCGGTGGGGTTTAACGATTATAACTATTTCAGCCGCGTATATAAAAAGCGTTACGGCAAGGCGCCGAGGTTTTACAGGAAAAAATAGGTGCCGCTTTATAATATAAAATCCGCCCCGATATTATTTCTCCGTTTTTATTTTAATATCGCCTGTGGCGGTCCTAATTTCGCACTTACCGCCGGCTGCCGTTTCGGGGACATCTACGCTGCCGGTGCCGGTATCGGTAATAAACACCTTATCGGTAAGCAGGCTGCCGCTTACATTACCCGTACTCGTTTTTACATACAGCTCTGCGGCGTCACACCCGTTAAATTTTACATCACCCGTGCTTCTTTTAACCGAAAGCTTATTTTCGGCAATCACACGGTTAAGAGCTATTCTTCCCGTGCTTCCGCTTGAAATTATGTTTTGGCATGAAATATCGGTTAAACCCGCTTCGCCGGTAGATACGCCTACCGTTATATCGCCGCTGCATACTAAATTTGAAACCGTAACCGTTCCCGTGCTAACAGAAAGGTCGAGTGCTCCGGCAGATGTATCCTTCACGCAGATATTTCCTGTGCTTGTTTTAATTTTAACCGACTCCTGCGCGGCGGCAAAAAAGTCGACATTGCCTGTACTTAAAGAAATATCGGCGCTTTTAAATGTAATATTCTTCGGTATTTCAATATTTCCTATGTCACCGCGAACATACAGCGTGCCGTATTCCGTTTCAGGCAGATAAACCGTTATCTTAGGCGAACCGAAATAAAACCCGATATAATCATACCAAGACTTAGTATCTACCGTCTTAATTACAAGGGTATCATCTTTAACGGAAACCGAGTGCTTTGCATTCTCTTCCTCATAACATTCCACTCTGCATTTTCCGTCCTCGGACATTGCAAATACAATATCGGCGGTATTGTCCGTAAACGATATATTGCCGAACGCTTCGCCTATCTCATATTTATTTGTTTCGTATCCCACCGTTGAAAGCTTTGAAAAATCCCATTTAAGCGCCGTCATTAAACCCGCAAAAAGACTGCATCCGCCAAGCACAAGAAAAGCCGCTGTTATAAGCCATACCTTTGTAGCTTTCTTCATCACGCTTCCTCCTTTTTGATAAAGCAATTCTTTAACCATATAGCAAATTTTTTAGTAAGCAGCAAAATACCCTTTGTTGCCTGCAAACAACCGAAGAACATAAAAACAGAAAGCCCCGCGCAAACAATTCCGGCGGAAAGTGCGGCTATACCCGCAGCACCGCTGCCGCCTGCGGCAAAAACAACGCACATCGGCACACCGGCGGCGGCACAAACGGCGAGTGAAGCAAAAACCGACCAGAAGGACGCTATTACCGACCACACCGTAACATAAAGCGCAAAAATAACGGCGGCTGCGGCAACGCCTAAGGAAAGCCATATCGGAGAACCAAGTGCTAAAAGCACTATCTCCCACGCTTTAAGGCGCCTTTTCGGCTTTATCCTTTCCTTTGCAATTTTCGCAAGCGGAATATCGGCTACCGTCTGCCTTACAATTTCATTAACAGAGCCTGCCGCCGCAACCGCTTCCTCCTCGGAAAGTCCTTCCTCTATCCTGTCGTCAAGCATTTCGCCGTAAAATGTCAAACGCTCTTCAATATCGTCCTGCGGCAATCCTGATAAACCCTTGCGCAGCCCGTCAAGAAATTCCTGTTTATTCATTTTCGTTATCCTCCTTAGTTACAAATTTATATATTGATAAAATTTCCTTCCATTCGTCCTTAAACTCCTCAATACGTTTAAGCCCTTCCTCGGTAATGCGGTAATACTTCCTAAGTCTGCCGCCGTGCTCCGCAGTGCGCACCGTCAGCATATCCGCCGTTTCCAAACGTTTAAGAATGGTATATAGCGTAGATTCGGAAAGCTCAATATACGGCTTCATATCCTTTATTATCTTATAGCCGTACGAATCCTCGCTCTTTATAGCTGCCAAAACGCATACGTCCAAGAGGCCCCGTTTCAACTGACCGTCCATATTATACCTCCTTTTGCGTAATACATCATATCACGAAGTATCAATTTTGTCAACACCCTTTTAAGAAATTCAACGTGAAAAATTAAAACGTGTCTCAACTGTGCATTGAGTCACGTAACTTAAGAAATTGTCCAAAGAGCTATAATTTTGATAGAAAACCGCTAATGGAAAGCAGTTCCTGATTTAGGGGCATTTCTGCTCCCCAACAAAGACCGAAACGCGCAGCTTATAAATTTAAAATAATTATTCTGCGCTTAATTCCGAAAAAAGCTTTACGACCAGTTCCACTTTGACCTCCGTGAATATCAATTTACTATTACTTATCATACCACGTACATACCGTTTTTTCAACCAAACCAATGACCTTTAAGGAGATTCATACTTAGTGTAAAATAAATGTAGGAAAAAAACAGTACAAGAGTATGCCAAAATGTGTTTTAATAAGGTTGAACGACCCAAAACACTAAGGAGGCATGCTCTTGTGAAAAACAGTATAACACAGATAACGGAAGATTTCATCAAAAAAATCGGAGAAATATTCAAAGAAAGTGAAAAACTTTACGAGACAGAAGAAAAAATCAAATTGCAAACGCAAAATTTAGCAACAAGCCTTGTGGAGCTCTTTATTGAGCAGATAGATAATGAAATGTTACGGGATAAGAAAAAGAGAAAAGCAGAGGGCTATAGCGTTGAAAGACGCGGAGACAGAAGAAGCATATTGTTTTCTTACGGTCAGGTTGAATTTGGACCAATGTCAATAAATTGGACAGTAAAAAAGGGAAATTAAAAAAGAGATAACTCAGCCTGGTTAGGAGATAAGCCGTTATTATGGGAATGAGGTCTTAAAGAATTATAAAATCCGTTGATGTATTGGAATAAGGCAATATTTAATTCATCAAAAGAAGAATAAGATCTTCTGTTATTATTATGCTTATTTTTTGTTTAAAACTCAATTATTCATAATTTGTTTGTCATATGTACAACATAATAACGATTATGTTTCTGCCGCTGATTCGGGTGGCTTTTTTCATAGTATGAGGTGCATATTTTCCATACGCTGACGGTGTTCCGTTCCGGTTGAGATGATATAAATTCTTGTGGTGCTTATGCTTGAGTGACCTAAGATATCGGCAAGTTTTGCAATGTCCTTTTCAATTCCGTAAAACACCCTTGCGAACAGATGGCTCAGGTTATGCGGAAACACCTTTCCGGGGTTTACATTTGCTTCTTCACACAATGCTTTCATCTCCCGCCAGATGTTTGTGCGGCTTATAGGCTTGCCTGTCCTCGTTACAAAAATCATACCGCTTTTAATATTTTGCTCTGCCGCATAGCGGAGCAATTTTTGTTTTAATTCCTTTACGATAAATACCGACCGTGTTTTTGCTTTGCAGTTTACAACAGCTTCGCCCTGTTTTACCGCCTCAACCGTTATATATTGCAACTCGCTGATGGATAAGTACCATTGGATAAGACAGGTAATATGGGCTTTTGAAAATGTCAGAAAAGAAGAACAGAAGAAATTTTCCAAAACACATAGAGGATATTTTAAAAACTCTAAAAAGTTATTGCTGAAAAGATTTAATAAATCAGAAAACGAACAGCAACAGCAAGTTTTGGTTATGTTAGAAACTTCTGTGAACCTTAGCAGGTCTCATTGGTACAAGGAAAAATTCCTTGAAATACTTGACTGCAACGACCGTGAAACCGCCAAAGAAAAAATGCAGGAATGGATTTATAATGCCTCAAACTGCGGCATACCGCAGTTTGAGAAATGTGCTGACTCTATGCAAAATCGGCTCACCGGTATACTGAATTCTTTTTCATCACCTTAGGCAAACGAGAATAATCCGAACCCGCCCAAAACGGCGTATTTTCGGCGTATTTTCATTTGTCGTCTTTATAAGGTGAAAGCCTTATCGCATCCTCCGCATAAAAATCCACACGAAAATCACGCTCGTTTTGGGTCGCAGATTTTTTGAGGAGCGGATTTTTTGCAGAGCGAGGCACAAAACGCAGTTAATCCTAACGGATTAACGAGTATTTTAACGCGGCAATGCGAGAAATCCACGCTCAAAAAACGGGTTCGGATTATTCTCGTTTGCCTACCGTTGATTCACTATTGGCATTCTCAAAAAAATTTTCCTGCAAAAGCTTGACACGAACAATTTTTTTATACATTTGACTAATCGGAGGTTATATGTTATAATTTCGGTATGGAAAAGCTTAATTTTATTATTGCAAAAAATTTATCGGAGCTGCGGCGGAAAAACAAGCTTACCCAGCTTGAGGTCGCCGAAAAGCTCAATTATTCCGACAAAGCGGTTTCTAAATGGGAGCAGGGTGAATCTCTGCCGGGCATTGAGGTGCTCTATAAGCTTGCCAAGCTTTACGGCGTGAGTATGGATTATATTGTAGGTGAAAAAGAGGTAAAACCGGCACGTGCGGCATTCGGCGGACTGACCCAAAAAAGAAAACGCATAATAACGCTTCTGTCTGTTCTGGGCGTGTGGCTTTTTGCAACCGTGTTTTACATATTTTTCAATATCTTCGCGCATGCCAATTTGTGGACGCTGTTCTGTTGGGCGGTGCCTGCGTCGTTTGTGGTTTCCATAGTGTTTGACGCGGTTTGGCACAAGCGCAGATTCCTTTTTCTTATTATTTCCGCATTTATATGGTCGCTGCTGCTTTGCTTCTGCCTGCAATTCGTAAATTATAATATATGGCTGATATTAGGCATAGGCATACCGCTGCAGCTGGCAGTGCTGCTCAGCGCATGGCTTGTGAAGGCGTCACCCAAGGAGGCGGAAGATGGTAAAGCTCGGTAACGATTGGGACAATATTCTTGCGGACGAATGGTCGAAGCCCTATTACAGGCAGCTGCACGATTTTCTTAAATCGGAATATTCAAAAACTCGGATATACCCCGATATGTATGATATCTTCAACGCGCTCAGGTATACATCCTTTGAGAATACCCGCGCCGTTATAATAGGGCAAGACCCATACCACGGCCCGGGTCAGGCGCACGGGCTTTGCTTTTCGGTTAAAAAGGGAGTTCCGCTGCCGCCCTCACTCGTTAATATATATAAGGAAATAACCGATGATTTGGGTGTTGCAATGCCGCAGCACGGCGACCTTACGGGCTGGGCAAGGCAGGGAGTGCTGCTGCTCAATACGGTGCTGACGGTTCGCGCGGGGCAGCCCAACAGCCATAAGGATAAGGGCTGGGAAATATTTACCGACAGGGTAATTTCGGAGCTTGACCGCAAGGAAACGCCGGTCGTTTTTCTGCTTTGGGGCGCCAATGCCGAGAAGAAGGCGCGCGTGATAACCAATCCTATACATAAAAAGCTGATTACCGTCCATCCGAGTCCGCTTTCGGCTTACCGCGGCTTTTTCGGCTGCCGCCATTTTTCAAAGGCGAATATAATACTTTCGGAAAGCGGGCAGGAGCCGATCAAATGGGATGAGCTTTAATTTTCGGTATCTTTACCGAAAACGGCACAGTATAAAACGGGGCTGTCGCAAGAGCGAAAGAATCGCGAGCGGCAGCCCATAATGTTTGTAAACTGTTAAAATATTGAAACGGAATTGTCAATATAAGTGCAATCGAAAAATCCCCTAATATAAAATCGATTTATAATCGCACCTGAATTTACGCAGCGGAACAAAGGAAATTCAGGTGCGGTGCGGCAATGTCAGGCTACCGTCGGCGCTTTTGCTTTCGCCCATTCGCGGTACGCAATCGGCGAAATCCGCATATCCGTGAGGATTCCGGCTTCATCATCCGGCAGTACAAAGATATGGCAAGCACTCTCATTCCGCTGCACAGATTATTAAAGCGTTCGCTCTCCGGCGGCACACCTATTAGCGAGTCCACGCAAGCCCCGCTTGTCAAAACCCGCTTTTTCATTTCTTTAAGTAATTGAAAA
>ERZ827512.1661-NODE-1661-length-20756-cov-5.898411_pt1 | contig 20756 bp, 10 predicted proteins | sample MGYA00519916_ERZ827512 | MGnify/ENA primary metagenome ERZ827512 (study PRJEB31778, sample SAMEA3449335) | human gut metagenome | biome: human gut; feature: human-associated habitat; material: faeces | place: United Kingdom | collected 2010/2012 ... | reverse complement strand
CTACGGCGTGGGCGTATGCGAAAAGGGATGCTGCCTTGCGGTAACATCCCTTTTGACGCTTGGTTATTCAATTTTTGAGCTAACCTGTTTGCCCTCTGCCCTTAAAAGCGTTGATTTTACTGGGTTTCTGCTTGTTTTCCTATGTCAACGCTCTTGATAGAAGGGTTTTTTTCGGGTGAAGCCGAACATCCGCACAAAGAGCAAATGAATAACATTACTGTGCAAAACAGCAGCACAATTCTTTTCATATGGACCTCCTCTTTCTTATTCCGAAGTATTCCTGTGGCACAATGCATCCCTGCCTGTTTTCCATAGATACGCCCTGAATGAAATTTTCACCCTTCCGAAAGACGATGCGTTTTTTATCTGTTCATCGCCTTTCGGAAAGGGGCTTTTACAAGCCCTTTCCAAATAGTAAGGTGCGGTGGTACAGATAGCTTTATCTTCTTAAGCCTCGGTCCCTGCCCTATGCAGGCATAGGGCAGGAGCTGAGGTGTTGAAGCAAACTCAATCAGACTACCAAAGCAAAGACTTTCCTTTCATATGAAGGTTCGCTCTGTTGACATCGCTGATCGTGACCTTGCCGTCGCCGTTGATGTCTGCGCAGGCAAATTCATACAGAGTCAATGTGCTCTTTCCCTTTGCATGAAGGTTTGCTCTGTTGACATCGCCGATCGTGACCTTGCCGTCGCCGTTGATGTCCCCCTTCAGGTGTATTTTCACATTCTGCGTCACCGCTTCTCCGCTCACCGTCACGGTATACTCCCGGGTGACATGATTTTTCTTCATCACCCGCATGGTATAGGTACCGGAAGCGATCCCGGAAATCGTGTAGGAGGCGGTATATTGATTCCCCTCCTTCGTTCCGCCGGAGACCGTGGTTTCATACGCAGGCTCTGAGTGTCCCTGCTGAATGAGCTGAATGGTCACCTTATCGGAAGCGGAATTAAAGCTCTTCACCGTGCCGCTGACGGAGCCGCTGGCGTTGGGGTCAACCACCTTATAGGATTCATACACCTGCCAGACATGCCCGTCTGTATTGTCGTCATATTCCATCCATGCGTTTACGCTCTTACCGTTCACCTTGAAATCTTTCCAATTTTTCGGGTATACATAGCCCATTTCTTCGCCGCCCTCAAATCCGATACGAAGATCGAGGAAATACGATTTTCCAACCTCAAATTTGTCAAATTTCCTCATTGGTTTTTGATCGGGTCCCAGCCATTGCATCGACAGCACCTTCATATTATACGGCAGGCTTGTCGGTTTTTCATAGTCGGCAAAGGCAGCGGGGCAGTCCCCCGCCTTAGGCTCCTGTACGCGGATATCGGTCCCGTATTTCACTCCCTCGCTGTTCGGCTCCAACAGTTGGGAGACCCGGTATTTCCGTCCTATCGGTGAATAGTCGTACCAATCGCCCTTATAGACTGTGCTGTATGTTTCCGCAGAGTCGAATATCCCGTTGGCTCTGTAGCCTGCGGGCTGGATCACCTTTACCGATGCATTCTCGGGGAGATAATACCCAACCCCCGGCTTTACGTCGAAGTAGATATAACACGTATCGCCTTCACGCAATTGACCGGCCTCTACGCCGTAAGAGCCATAGGCGACATCGTATACCACCGTATTTTTGAAGGTATACTTTTTCGGTTCATTCGATACGATCTCCGTAAACCCGGCGTCAATGCCGAGGCGGAAGTTCTTGAGCGTACCGCGCACATCCGTCAGCTTCCGCTTTGCTACAAGGTTGACAGTGAGGTTTTTTTCATAGTTGGTGAATGACCTCCTTGTAACCTTTGTATGCTGCACATTCAGAGTAACTCCGTTGTCTGCCGTCGCAGTCGAATCGGCAAGCTCATATCCGTGCCGTGGTCTTACCCAGAAGTACATAATATACGCATCCTCATCGGCCAGATATCTCCACTCGGAGGGGATACCAGTTGAATATGACTCGTCGGTATAGCATTTCGCCAATGTATCCGGATGCAGGGAGATCTTGTGGGTGGCGCTGGTTGCTTCGGTAAATTCGCCCCCCGCCTGCAGAAGCTGAACATTATATATGTATTGTTTGCCGCTGACCGATTCGTTCATCTGCACATCAAATTTGATGTGTGTCTGATAAAGGACACTCGCTTCTGTCATCGGTCTGACATAGTTACTATCTATCGACGGCCTGCAGGCCCAGTAGAACTCTACACTGTGTTTTCCGGTGCGGTCCACATAAAAATCATACGTATACGCATAGGGGTCTTCTTCATAGCCCTCTTGCAGACCCGGCTTGCACAGGAGGCCGTAGAAATAGAATCTGACTCTGCCTGCATCCCTCAGCTTTTGCATCCACTGGGGCATATACACAATATCCGCAGACATCTCATAGCCCAGGCCGGCCTTCAGGCCCCACACCGTCTGACCCCCCTTCACCTCCTGGAAGTTGAGGTTGAAGCGTATCTGCGGCATGTAGTCTCTGCGATCCATGGTGAGAGTATAGCCGCCGTCGGTTCTTCCGGCTATATACCATTCCCTGCCGATCTTACCGATGCTCCTGTAATACTTAAACACCTTCGCCGGGTCGGTTTCGCCGTTGCTGCCGAATAAGATCCATCCGCCGGAGCCCCGCTGCACATAGACATTCAGGCTCTTTGCGTTGACGAGCTTGAAGTTGTTCATATGGCAGCTCCAAGCGGCGGCGTTGGTCCGGGGATTTTTGATAGAAAGGGAAACATCCCTGGTGGTGTCGATGGTGAGCGAGATCGTCTGAATCAGGGAACTCACATCTCTGTAGCTGTTGCCGCAGACGATACTCAGCGCGGCATCCTCCAGAACCGATGTGTTTTTCGCCACGATGGCATAGTCGGGGCTGGTTTTCCTGGGGGCACTCGTCGTAACGATACCCAGTTCCCCGTTTCCGCACAGCTCAAAGGTACCGCAGCCGCTCAGGCTTCCCTCCGACTGCGCCAGATCGATCACCGCGCCGGTTGCACCGTTTTGGGGGCAGTAGGCGGTCTTGTTCTTATACCGGGTGCTGTGGTTGAAGGTGACCTGGACGCCGTCGGTCACCATCAGCTTCAGATCGACGCCGGGGGCATACAGGGCGGATAGCTTCAGATTGTCGAACAGAACCAGCATCAGAGACCTTCCCTCAAGCCCCGAAAGATCCAGGAAATCATTCTCATAACGTGTCCAATACATAAGAATGCCGTTATCGTATGACACGACCCGCTGAAGATTTGTATCGCTCTTATAGCCTTCGAGTAATCTCTCGTTATATATGCAATCCTCCGGGTCTATAATGACCGAACGGCTCACCACCCTGCCGTTTTTATAGAAAAAATAGACGTGACCGTAGATTATCTCCGTTCCCTCGACCAAATTGGTCAGCGCGGGATACGATGAAGAAGAGGCCCGCGCTGCGCCCCGATTGGCGCCGGTCGTCTCCTCGCCGCCGCTTTCAGCGCCCACCGACAGCACAGAAAGCGGCAGCAAGCCCACCAGCATGATCAGCGCCAGCAAAAAGCTGAGCCATCGATTTCGTTTACTTGTTTTCATCTCTTTTCCTCCTTTACAAAGTCCAGATGGTTTTTGAAGCCGAGCACCTTAGCGGATCGCTGTATGACATTACCTTTCCAAAGAAAACCAACTGCTTGATTTTCTTTGGAAAAGCGAAAGGGCGGAGGCGGATGGCTTCCGTCCCGCCCTTTGCTTCAATCCTTTAGCACGATTTTTCGGTTAGGTGGTTTATCTGCTCCTTCTGCGGGAATACAGGGCTGCTCCCATCAGAGCCGCACCGGATACGATCGCCATCGCGATGCTGAAAGCGATCATGCTGCCGTCGCCGGTCTTGGGGGTTTCCGGCGCAGGAGGCGTCACCGGCTTCTTGGGGGGTTCCGGCGCAGGAGGCGTCACCGGCTTCTTGGCGCTATAGCTGTTGGTGAAGCCGATTTCCTCCATGGGATTGTTGTATTCCAGCTCGCCCTTCTCGTCGAACTTGAAGAAGGCCCAGCCCCGAACGCTGTCATAGCTGTCGACAAACAGAGGCATGGCGTAGAAGATGCTCTCATCGTAAGTCCAGCCCGCAGCATTGCCCTTGACCTGGTGGATAACGAAGCCCTCGGACAGATTGCCGGCCTGATCCCTACTGATGGTGAAAATGAACTTACCCTCATAGGTCTTTTCGCCATTGGTCTCCACGGTATCCTGCACCAGCGTATAGACGGTGGGGGCGCCGAATCTGTCAATAGCGAACTTGAAGGTCTCCTGGCCGGGATCCATTTCGCCGGTCTTCTTCACGGTGAGCTTGAAGGGGACCTCAACGCGAATGCTGCCGTTCTCCCGCTGGGGCTCAAGCACACGGCCGCAGCCGGTGCACTTCACAGCGTAATCGTAGGTCGCTCCGCCCTCATGATCGGGCGTATGGGGCTGCACTGCATCATAGGCATCGTGATACTGGCACTTGTGGGCGTGACCGGTCTCCCCGCAATCGACCCACTCACTGCCGTAAACATGAGCGCCCTGCTTGCCGTTATAGAACTTATCCGCAGCGGCGGCATCATCCTTGGCGCTGTGGGTTGCGTCATTGGCGCAGGTGTACCAATAGGTGTCAAACTCGCGGCAATCTGCAGCGGTGGATCTTCTGTGAGCTTCATCGCTGTTTTGCACGGTGTAGCTATGACCCGTCTTGGGAATCACCACACTGCTGTGGTCGGTAATTTCCGTGGCGGCGGCAGCATCCTCGAAGAGCTTGCCGCAGGTGCACCGGTAGTACTCCTTGTTGCCGTCAGTGGTGCAGGTAGCGTCCACCTTGTCCACCTTGGTCAGATGGTCGGCATGGACATGGCCCGTTGCAGCCTGCATCACAAATCCGCATTCTGTGCAGGTCTGCGGTGTGGTTTCCGTTGCGGCAGGGCCTGGCGTGTGAGGCATTACGGTATCATGGTGCGCCGCGTTGCGGCTGCAGACATGGGCGTGGCCGTCGGCCTCCTTGTATCCCCACTCAGAAGTGTTGAAATCATGATCGTCGTTGGTAGCCCTGTACGGGATCCCGGTAAGGGGATTATCGCTCATGTCAAACAGCTTGCCGCAGAGATCGCACTTCTTATAAGCGTCCCAGCCCTTCTCGGTGCAGTTCGATTCCTTCTCCGGGAAGAGGGTGAAGGAGTCGTGACCACAGTTTACCGTCACCTTGCAGGTGGCCGTTTTTGTTCCTGCCGTTGCGGTAATGATCGCTTCACCGGGGGCTACGGCGGTCACCTTGCCCGTGGCGGGATCGACGGTAGCAACAGCGGGCTTGTCAGAAGACCATACCACCGTGTCGGTAGAATCGGCCGGCGTGACCGTCGCTTTCAGGCTGTCATCCACTGCACCGGCAACCAGTGTCAATTCGCTCTTGTTAAGAGTGATACCCGTTGCCGGCTTCGGTGCGGCAGTGACCGTGATGGTCGCAGGGATGCAAGTGGGATTTTTGGTTTCGTAGTTCTCAGTAGAACCGCCGTCCGCTTCAATTTCAAGCAGAGTTACCTCATAATTTCCTGCAGCAGTATCGTTATCCACTGTGCACTGAAATTTCATCACTGCGATCTTATCTGTCCCGGTGAAATCCTCTGCGCCAAATGCGCTCAAGAGCTTATAGGGATCCTGGGTCCAGGCAACTTCGTCCCGGCCAAGTTTCTCCTGGATACCCTCCGTAAGAGCACCGCTATCCACGACGTATGTTAAGCCGGACGGGATGCCAAGTTTGCCCTGGAAACAAGTCATCGTACCTGTTTGCTGTATATAAACGGTAAACGTGACAGTATCCCCGGGGCCTGCTGTTGTCTTGTCAGCTTCGACCGTGAAGGTAAATGTCGACGTCGCAGGCTCTGCTGATACCGGTGCCGCAGTTGCAAACATCGCAAAAATCATGACGAAACTGAGCAGTAGGGATGTGATTCGCTTGTTCATGACCAAGCTCCTCCTTTGAAAATAGATTTGCGGGACATTTCTTACGCACCGCTTCCGAAGTCTCGCTTAGTTCCGAAGAGCGGCGGTGCAGATTGCTCTGCATTTTTTATTCTTAAACCGCAGCTCCTACCCTATATGGCGTATAGGGCAGGCGCATTGGCATTAAGACAAGCCGGTTGGGCTACCACAGAAGGGACTTTCCCTTATTGTGAAGATTCATCTTGTTAACATCACTGGTCGTCACTCTGCCGTCGCCGTTGATGTCTGCACAGGCGAGTTCATACCCAAGCAATATCTTTTTTCCCTTTGCGTGAAGGTTTGCTTGATTGATATCACCGATACTGATTCTGCCGTCGCCGTTGATATCGCCCATCAGATGTATCTTCGCATCCTGCGTCTTCACATCGCCGCTCACCGTCACGGTGTACTCCCGGGTGACATGATTCTTCTTCGACACCTGCATGGTATAGGTACCGGGAGCAACCTCGGGAATGTCGTAGGTGGTGGTGTATTGTCCGGAGCTGTCTTTTGTTCCCCCCGGCACCGATACGGTGTACTTGGGCTCTGCGCTGCCATCGGCAAACAGGGAAACGGTCACATCGCTGCCATCGCAGAAGCTCACCACCTGACCGTGTACACCCGAAGCAACGGGAACGGAGTATCCTACGGTAAGAGTTGTTCTGTCCCCGTCCTGCGCGCTTATATACGCTTTTGCCCCGTTCACATAAGCATCCAGCTCCTCGTCGTCAGCTATGTAATAGCCCTCTTCGCACTGTAAAATCACGTTTACGTGATATCTTCTGCCTGCGATAAAGGTCATATCAGCCTGAATCCGCTCCCCCGTAGCGGAAGCATACCATGTATAGTTTACAACCGAAACGCCGCCCGGCAGCCCCGCAACCAGATTATTGTTATATATCGGTCTTTCGCCCGCCCACGGAAGTGGCACGCCCAAAGACAGATAGTCATAATGAATCACATCCGGTTCCGGTACCAAATCTATTACGTATGCCTGGGCGGATGCATCATACGGCACTTCAAGATAATTTTCTGCAATGTTGAGATCACTGTACATCCGCAGCTTGACATTCGTGTTGAGATAATAGTGAAATGTGTAATCATACTGCCACGGACCGTTGTGGAAGGTCATTCCTTCTTTGCCCGTGCCCACCAGCTTGATCCGATAGGTATAGTCGGGATCGATCATCTCGTCGGGGTTGGTGCTGTAAACAACTCCGTTTTTGATTCGCTGGATCTCCTTAATCTCAAAATCAAAATGGCTGTCCTTCGGCCTGATGTTCACTCCGCCGACCAGGCTTCCCGCCCGCAGTCCGGCAACGGTACCCCAGGCGTTTTGAATCAGCTCGGAGGGATGGGAGGCCAGGGACACCCCCAGGGACCTTTCATCACTGGCGACCGAAACAGATATACTGTCGCATTCCCGGTTGAGGCCCCGGATCTTGACCTTCGGCGGGCTATTCTTATCGAATTTATACCCCTCATAGCCGTCCTTGAGGTACACACGGATGAAGCGATAATACTGATCCCCCAAGATCGCGGGAACACTGCCGTTTCCGGTCAGGTCCCAAATATCCTCGTGTTCCCAGTAGCCCCGCCTGTCCTCGATGGTATAGGGGGCGCTCCCATCCACAGTGAAGGCACCGCTGGTATAATCCCCCTGCACCAGAGGCTGGCTGATATCCAGATAAATGGTGTCGATAGCCTTCGTCCGATCCACCCACCGTGCCACCTTTGCGCCCTTGTAGCCGGTCGTAACCTGCTTCTTTACGCCGTTGGTCTCCAGCATCAGGTCATACTGCAGCTCCATGGTGGTCAGTGTGTCCACATTGGATTCATTAATGTAGTAAGTCACCGAAAACGGCTCTTTACCTGATTCCGGAACATCGGGATAATGAACCATGCCATACCCTATTTCGTCATCAACGAGCATCCGAATATACCCGGTCGAATAATCATTGGAATAGCTGTACCCCAGCACGCGCAGCATGGGGGAAATCGGATACATCACGAAACTCACCCGATGCTCCTGCTCTGCGGTGGTATCCACCTGGGGTGCGCTGAAGCCTCGCTCGCCGCAGGCCATGGGCTCGCCGTCCAGCAGAACCTCCTTCACGCCGTAGGCGTTGGAGATCACCTTGGCTATGCTGCCCTGCACGCCGAACGACGTACCCTGGAAAATCATGATCGGCCCGCCGTTTTCAACCCACTGGCGCATATTGCCCCGCACATACCAGTTTCCGTCGTGCACATCGGTAAAGACTGCGCCGTTTTCACTGATAAGGTGCGGTATTAGATCATCCATCATACTCAGTGCATCATCGAAAGTCGCGCCCGGAATATCGTTATAAAGTAACCGGTAATCCCAGTCTCTGTCATAAAAACTTTGCAACTTCCCGCTTAGCACCAGACGGCACTGATCCAGCTTATCGGTGGTGCGCATGAAATACGCATCGTTGATCTGCATGGTCAGATGATCGAAATTGCTGGCATACACATCCCCAACCAATATCTGGGCGATGGATTGCCGGAAAAAGCCGCCGTTTACCACCAGCTCATACTTTCCCCGATTCTCCGGTGTGGGGGCGCTGTGCAGAACCACCCGGTCGAAGGTGCCGCCGTTGATGGTGACGCTGCCGCCTGCTTCTCCCCGAATGGCTTGCAGCCGGCGGGAAAAATACCGCTCCTCCCTCTCGCCCCCGGGACTGGTCACCTGCGTCAGCACCTCGCCGCCGTTAAAGATCGCCGTACCGGATACACCGATGGCGCACTTCGTATACTGATTATCTTTGGAGGGACACAGCATCTTGACTGTACCGCTCTCCATAACCAGCGTACCTTCACTCACATTGATAAACTCATAGTAGAATTCCTGATTAAACTCGCCGATCAGGGCGCCGCCCCCCACGCTGTCGCGGATGGTCAGCCGGGCATCCTTATCACATATATTGATCAGATACCCCTGCGCAACCTCCGAATAGTATTTCGCATACGCATTGACGGTGTGTCCGTTCAGATCCAGCACCTTGTCCATGGCCATCGACATGAAGATGATGTTGTCCTGATGCAGACCGGTGTGTCCGTTCAGAGACTTTGTTTCGATGTCCTTAACCACCTTCACCACCGAGCAATTTGTCGTATATTCCAGCGCTTTTTTTAGCTCCGCCCAGGTAGAAACCTCCACCGTGCCATCTGCTGCATCGGCCGTCACCGGGAAGAAGGGCACTGCTGATACGAGCATCATCACTGCCAGCAGAAGGCTAAGCCATTTTCTTTTTTTCATTGTGCTTCACCTCACCTTTCTTATGTCGTCCTTACATCGCGTAAATCTGATCCATCAGGTATTCAGCGGTCATCGACCCGTAGAAAAACTGGTCGATGATACCATTTTTCTTGGCCTCCCGGATGTCCTTCGCCGCCTGTTTTTCGGTGTTGGAATCCACGATGAGAGCAATTTTGCAATCCGGGCACACCGTCTTTGCCTCATCCCGCAGCTTCATCCTCTCGCAAAGCAGCCACGGAGTATAGGCGGTAACCTCCATTAAAAGGACAAACGGTTTGAACACCCGGCACAGTTCAATGGTATCTCGCGGGGACTCCGCACGAACCACAGCAATGTCGTAATCCGAATTCTTGAAAGCAGTCGCTATGGAATCGGCAAACAGAAAATTCTGCATATCGACCACGATTTTCTTCATCGAACCGTTCCTCCTTTTTTCTGATACATGCACCGGATCTGTTCCGTCTTACTTTATGGCTTTATTGTAGCAAGGAACGCCGGCTCTGTCTGTCCTCAAAAGTGAGGACAAATGCCCCTTTAATTGTAAACAAATTGTGAACGAGTGTCTGTTTTTCGCAAAAAAATACCCAGCTGTTTGAAAGCTGGGTATTTTCGTGTCAAAAATGGTTTTTTCAGCACGACGCTTTATTCAATTTGCTCCTACCTGGTTTCTTCCTGCTCCTCGATCCAGCATCCGGGCACGACCATCCGTTTGCCCACAGCTGCGATCATCAGTCGATTGCGGTTTGTGTAGCCGGTTTTTTCCAGCATACGGTTAATATAGGTCCGCACCGAGGACTCGCCCACATTCAGCTTTACGGCAATCTCGGCATTTGTTTTTCCCTCGCAGAGCAGGCGCAGAGTCTCTATCTCACGGTCAGACAGGTCGCAGGAGAGCGTGTTGCCGAGCCGGACACTGGGCACGCCGTCCGGCCAGAAGTGCTTTCCGGAAAGGGTTCCCTCGATCACACCCACAAGGTCGCCGGAGGGGGAGTCCTTATACCAGAAGCTGTCTGCCCCGATCCTTCTGGCCCGATCAAGAAACCGTCCCTCCAGCATAGAGGTCACCATAACGATTTTTATCTGTGGGTAGATCTTCTTGATGGATTCGGCTGCGGCCAGTCCGTCCGAGTCGCTTTCGGTGCATATGTCCATGAGAATCAGATCGATGGGCCCCTCATCGCAGCGCTGAAGCGCCGCGTCGGCCCGGAACAGCGTACCCGCCACCTGGCAGTCCGTGCATTTTTCCACGCAGGCGCACAGATAGGTTCTCGCCAGCGCCTGATCCTCCACAATCAGTATTTTTCTCATAGTCACAGGTTATTCACCCCCGAATTTCCGGATTTTGGTATCTCAATTGCCAGAGAAAACCTCGGCAGGCTCTGCACCGTCATCTTACCGCCCGAATTTTCGATCCGGTGGCGCAGGTTGGTAAGTCCGCCGCCCTCGGTGATCTCCTTTTCCGGCGGCTTACCGTTATTGCGTATCACCACCGTATAGCTGTCCTGGTTTTCCCAAATATTTGCGGAAATCTCCGTGGCCTTGGCATACTGAATGGCGTTGTTCAGGCAAACCTGCATGGCCGTGTACAGCAGCTCCGCCTCACCGTCCGTGGGCTCCTGACCCCTTATCCGCACGGTCACGCCGCTGGCCTTGGCGCTGTCCAGCAGTCTTTTTCTGGCCGGCAGGCAGATTGTATCCCGGAAGGCAATGACCTTCTCCCATTCATGGCATACAACGCCCGGGTCCATACCGTCAAATTCCCCTGTTATGTACTGCTTCGTCAGTGTAATGCAGGCGGCAAGGCCGTCGTGCATGGCGGATTTAGCGTCCAGCAGCTCCTTCTCCCGGGCCAGAGCCCCGGCATTATCGGAAAGCTGCTTCAGCTTTTCCGCGTCCTCCTGCAGTTTCTTGCTGTCCGCGGTAAGCTGTACCAAGGCGCGCTGCAGGTCGGTAACATCGGCGGCGGTAAGCTGTATATACCTCGTCCCGTACCGATCGGTGACCTCCGTTTTTTCAAACCTCCACACGGTTTTGTCCGGAAACCGATAGGTGTTGTCTATATCCGGGATCCGCACAATGCCCCCTCCCGGGGCAGACAGCGCCTCCTCCACCTCGCCCAGATACTGCATATCGCTGTCAAGCAGGAATCGGCTCAGCTGATACATCTGCCGGTTGCACAGGACGATGCTGCCCGTTCGGTCAAAAAAACACACGCCTGTGGGAAGCCGGTCAAAGCTTTCCTTGATGGCATTAAAGCCCAGGTGTCTTATTCTAAGCACCGCTCCCGCCTCCTATCCTTGTGCGCACAAGCCACAAGCCGTCCTCCTTCTGAACCGTCACATCCGGAGAAGCCAAAAAGGACAGCTCGGCGGCACACTCCACCGACAGATCCATCTCGCCGTCGGACACGGAAATAAACAGGGAATACAGCCCGCCCATCGCCGCTTCCGTCACGACCTTCAAAAGGTCAAGCAGCCGCGCCACCTCTGTCGCGCGCATAGGCCCGGTCGTGTGGTAGACCACGCTGCATTCCGTGCCGCAAACGTTTATCACCCGCACCGCCTCGTCTATGGTCAGCCGAAGCTCCTGCTGCGGCAGAAGCTCATATTCCTGGCTGAGAAAGTACAGGTTGGCGCTGCGCTTAATGTAAGTGCCCAGCAGCAGGATCTTTTTCAGTGCGCTTTGTATTTCCTCGGGTGCGGCCCCCTGGCATTGCCGCAGCAGCTGCCCGACTCTGGTGATCTGATTTCCGTACCTTGCCTCCATCTCGTCGTAAATACGGTTTTTTCCGTCAGCTCAAGCAGCTTTTTCTGTATGATATAGGCCTCCCGCAATTTCTCTTTGTTGCTGTTGATTTTGGTCTTGTTTTCGCTCAGTCTTGCGCGCAGCTCCGTCAGCGGCCGCACATTATCCTGCCATATGGCATAGCCGCCGCTGATGGGTGCCGAGGAGATGCGTATTCCGTTGGGCCGGATGAGCGGAACGCCCTCCCTCGGGCAAACCATATCCTCCCCTGCGGCCCGGGAACGGAGAACGATGCTCCCGCTGCGATCCGCAATGCACGCCGCCAGCGTTGTCGCCTCGAACAGCTCCACATAGCCCGTATTGGACGGTATCATCCGGCAGCGTATACAGCTTTCATAAATCGCCGCATATAAAAGGCAAAATGTCACATTCATATCCCCGAGCCACCGGCGTATGGCCGGCAGGCCCGACAGATACAAAAGCCCATACAAAACCGTTATACAGGCTATCACAAACGGCCTGATCCTTTTTTTGCTGCCGCTGGGGACGCGGCTTTTCTTCAAAAGGAGGGCAAGGGAAAAAGTCATGCACGCAACCATCCAGCCCATGCTGCAAAAGTAAAAAATGCCGTGGGAATAGCCGTAATTGTCCGGCACACCCGGCACACCGCTGTTGAATGCAAACACCTGCTGGTGCAGATCGTTGGTGATCACCAGCAAAAACAGTATGCCCGGCACGGTGACCAGAAAGCCGGCCCTTTCGGTCAGACGGTATTCCTCCGACTTCCCCAGCGTCAGCGCAATATACACTCCCAGCAGCGGTATAAACAGCATGGGCAAATAATAGAGATACCAAATGTACCGCGCCACTGTCAGGTCGGTGACAAACTCATATTTCAGCGTGCGCAAAATAAGCCACACCAGCATCAGCGCCGCAGTCAGACGCAGGCAGTGCAGTGCCTGCGTCTGTATAATGCGCCGGTCAATGGAATAGCCCCACAGGGAAAACAGCAGCAAATACAGCGCCGCGCGGATATAGTTCATCCAAACGCCGCCGATGTCGAGCATGGCCAGTATCCGGCAGGAATAGGCCGCCGCAATGATTGTAAAAACCAGGATCATGGGGATCAGCTGTTTCGTATTCCGTTTCATAGGGGAAATCTCTCGCTTTCTCCTGCAATCAAGGAATATTTCTTGGCAATTGTATTTGTTTCCCGGCAAGATGATTCCGAATGTGCATTTACCGACAGGATTTACTCCGAAAATAGGAACAGTCGGTCTTGGCTGTTTAGAGTATACTATCATTTCTCTTGCAAAAACGCAATGCTATATAAAGCGATGGATTTCAATTTTTGCTTTTTTGTTGCTTTCCGATAAATTGCAAAAGCGACTTCCAGGTTTCCAATAGTCTCGCATGGTTGAATTCCGGAAAAGAAGTGCCATCCTGAACTGCACCCCATTTCCGCATCAGCGCCTCCTTCCTTGGAATAACAAAAAAGACCGATGGGCAGCTTATCCCCCATCGGTCTTAGTGCGGCAGTCGCCAGGCGGCGATTAAATTGAATATGACTCCTTTCTGCCTGCGTCCGCTGTTAACTGCCGAAAAACTCCGGATCCGAGAGTTCGCAGCATTTTTGTCCGTCACATCTGCGCAGAATGTGGTCCTGTTTTCGTGGTCAATGAAAAGTTGGACAAGCACCGGAAACCCGCTTGAAATCAAGCTTTTCCCGTGTTGTCCCAATTATAACACACTCACATGCCCTGGACAATGCCTCCGGTGGCCTCCAGCAGCCGGGGGTCCGTGACCTTCAGCAGCAGGTCCCGGCCGTCCCGGTTTGCGGGGCACAGCCGCACGATCTCCACGGTGTATTCCTGGGTATCATCTCCGGAGATGGTGGACAAAATAACAGCGGGGCCGGTGGTCACTTCGCTGCGCCGGGCCACCGGCAGTGCCGCGCCGGATACAAAGCTGCCTTCTGCCACAGTGCCGAAAATGCCGCCGCTGGTATTGGCGGACACGGTGCCCACATCGTGCTGCACGGTGAAATCACCCTTCAGCTGTCCCGGGTCGCCCTTCTGTCCCTTTTTCACGGCCTTCACGGTAGTCTCCATAATGGAACCGCTGGACAGCGGCATCAGCTGGGCCGTGTCCGTATCGGTGATGCCGTGGCCCAGAGCGCCATAGGCGCCGGTGTCCGGGTCATAGAAGGTCAGAGTCCCCACGCCCGCCATAGAGTCCCGTGTCCAGGCGCCCAGACGCCAGGAGCCATCCTCCGCCTGCACCGGCACGGCGGTGACGGTAAGGCTTTTGCCGTCCCGGCGCAGGCCCACGGCTGCAGGCGTTCCGCCGGCGGCCTGCAGCAGAGCCTGCAGCTCCTCGGCGGACGTGATCCTTTCGCCGTTGCAGCTGACGATCAGGTCTCCCTCCTGTATGCCGCAGTCGCGGGCCGGGCACGGACCGTCGCTGGAGGTAGACACCACCAGCACGCCATCGGCAAACAGCTTGATGCCCACCGCCTTCCCCACAGGGATCAAGGTGCGCTGGTCGGCCCATACCGTCTGGCAGCACAGGGCCCCGGTGAGCAGCACGGCCAGCAGCCATGCGGCCGGCCTGCGTATGCGTCGCTTTTTTTGCGTTTCATACATGCGATCACCCCTGTTTCTGAATTTTGTCGCCGGCGACAGAGTTACTTTGCGCGAATCGCCCGGCTTTCATGTCCGCTAAATATAGGATGCATTTCCGCCGCAGGCAAAAAAAGCGCCGCAGACAGCAGTCTGCGGCGCAAAGCCGGAAAAAATTTCAAATTTTATCGGATCTCATAGTGCTTGGGGTCCCTGGGCAGGCACAGCTCCGGCACCAGGCCCACTACGAACACGCTGCCGGAAATAGCGGAGATGAAGCCATTACAGCGTCACCTGGCATCCGGGGCCGAAGAAATACAGCACCCGCTCTGCCACCGGTGCTTCCAGCACCCGGCTCAGGGCCTGACTGTAGGCCGTCAGCTGGGGGCGATACAGCTCCGCCCGCTGGGCGGCCTCCTGGGGCAGGATGCGGTCCGTTTTGAAGTCCACAATGACCAAGCCCTGCTCCGTCCGGAAGGCGCAGTCCACCACGCCCTGGAGCATCAGCTCATCCTCCGGCTCCGCCTCCGGATCATACAGCGATGCTGGCAGCAGCAGGGAGAACCGGTACTCCCGGTACACCTCCCCCGCCCGGCGGATGCGCTCCGCCAGGGGCGAGGCCAGGAACCGGCGCACCTGCTCCAGCTCCAGGGACGCCGCCTGCTCCGGCGTCAGCAGATGCCGGGCCAGCAGGGCCTGCACCTGCTGCTCCGGCTCCGGGCCGCTCAGGTCCAGATACTGCATCAGCAGATGCATGGCCGTACCCCGCTGGGCTGCGGACAAAGGCCGCTCCCCTATCAGAAAGCGCGGCGTTTCCACCTGCACCTGACGCACCCGGCGGACGGTACCCTGGGCGATCTCCTCATCCAGCTCCCGGCCCTTCAGCTGGGTGGCCGTGACCTTGGTGGGAATGCGGCAGGCTGCCGGGTGGGGATAGTCCAGCTCCCGGACCTCCACAGGGCCGCTTTCGCGCGCCTCCTCCGGCGTGCTGTCCCGCTCCCGGAGAGCCGGCGCCACGGGATTTTCCCACACCTGCACCTGCCATCCGCCTCCGGCGCCTGTCAGGGTCTGGGGCTCCGTCTCCGCCCAGCGGCGGATGGGCTCCCCCTCCGGGGCGCACAGCAGCGGCATCAGCAGCCAGTCCCCGGGGCATTTTGCCCCGGCCACCGCCTCCGGCGGCGCGGGCATCTCCGCCAGCACTGCCAGGTCCGCCGCCCGTTTCCGGGCGTGGGACATGCAGTCCACGCAGATGAGCTTCTCCTTGGCCCGGGTCAGGGCCACGTACAGAATGCGCATTTCCTCGGCCTTGCTCTCCCGGGTCAGGGCCGCCGCCACGGCGGATTTGGTAACGGTATCGTACCGGATCCGCCGCTGCCGGTCCACCCGCTCGGTGCCCAGCCCCAGCTGGGGATGCACCAGCACCGGCCGGTGGAAGTCGTCGGCGTTGAAGCGCTTGTGCAGGTCCGCCAGGATCACCACCGGGAACTCCAGTCCCTTGGACCGATGGACGCTCATGATCTGCACGCCGTTGCCGGTGGCCTGGGTGGAGATAGGCGGCTGACGTCCTTCCTCCAACAGGTCGTGGAGCTGGGTCACAAAGTCAAACAGGCCGCCCCGTCCCGCCGCCGCCTGCTGCCCGGCGTAGGTATACAGGGCGATGAGGTTTTCCTTCCGGGCCGCGCCGCCCTCCATGGCCCCGAACACCGCCATGGCGTGGCACTGGGTATAGAGCTTCCACAGCAGCCGGTCCGCCGTCATGTCCCGGGCGGCCAGCCGCAGACCGTCCAGCGTCTGCCGGAAGGCCGCCGTGTCCTCATGCTCGTCCAGGCACAGGGCGTCATAGTAGTCTCCCTCCGGCAGCAGCGCCCGGATCTGGGCCAGCCGGTCCGGGGAAAAGCCAAACAGCGGCGACCGCAGCACGGCGATCAGCGGCACATCCTGCCGCGGATTGTCGATGATCTGCAAAAATGACACCATCACCGCCGCCTCCAGGGTGCTGAAAAACGCCTGGCTCTCCCCGCTGGTGCAGGGAATGTTCTCCCGCCGCAGGGCCGCCGTATAGACCGCCAGACGCGCCCGGGGGGACCGCATGAGAATGACGATATCCTCCGGCTCCACAGGCCGGGGCTGTCCGTCCTCTCCCTGCACCGGGAAGCCCTGGTCCAGCAGCCGTCGGATGCGCCGGGCCACAAACCGGGCCTCCACCTCCGTGCGGTCGAAGGTTTCCTCCTCCGTATTCTCCACGCTGATCAGGTGTAGCTCCGGCTCCATGCCCGGCCGGGGCGGGTACGCCGCCTCCGCGCCGAAATACAGCTGCTCGTCGTCGCCGTAGTCCATCTCCCCCATTTCCCGGGACATAATGGCCCGGAACACAAAGTTGGTGCCGTCCAGCACCTCCCGTCGGGAGCGGAAATTCCGGCTCAGCAGCACCTTTCGCGGCTGGCCCTCCTCCGCCTCCGCCGCCGGGCGGTAGGACAGGTATTTCTCCAGGAAAATGGTGGGGTCCGCCAGCCGGAACCGGTAAATGCTCTGCTTCACATCGCCCACGGCGAACAGCCGTCGCTCCTCCCCGGACAGAGCCCGGAAAATGCAGTTCTGCACCTGGTTGCTGTCCTGGTATTCGTCCACCATCACCTCCCGGTAGCGGGAGGAGACCTGCTTTGCCAGCTCCGTGGGCCGTCCCTGGCCGTCGGTCAGCAGGTCGATGGCATAGTGCTCCTGGTCGGAAAAGTCCATCACGTTGCGCCGGACCTTCTCCGCCTGATAGTGCAGGGTAAACTGTGCCGTCAGGCGCAGCAGAGCCAGCATGGCCGGGGCCATCTGCCGCAGATCCTCCAGCAGCTCCGCCTCCGGCACAGAAAAGATCGCCTGAATGTCCTTCAGCGCCTTTTTGGCCTGCTCCAGCACCGCCTTGGCCCGCTCCCGGCAGGCGGCGTTCTCCTCCCCCTTGGCCACGCCCATCCGCCGGAAGGACGGCACGCCCTGGGCAAGACTGTCCCATCCGCCGGCGGCCTTGTCCCGCAGGTGTTCCAGGGCCTGGGCTGCCTCCAGGAACCGGTCGCCGTAGGCTTTGTACACGGCGGGGTAGTCCTCCATGTCCTCCACGGCCTGCTTCAGCCGCCGGGACCAGAAGTCCGCCTTCCGCAGGGCGTCCTCCATGAGATACCGGCCGCAGCCGGTGTCCGCCAGCTCCTGGGGGGTGACCTCCCAGCCCTGCCGCAGCTGCTCCAGCCACCGCAGGGGGTGCGGGTGGCTCTGGGTCTTTTCGTGGAGGTCCAGCACCAGGGCCTCCAGCGCCCGGTCATCCCGTCCGGCTCCCAGGGTCTCCGCCAGCTGGCGGGCGTTGCCGTCCTCCTCGATGTGGGCGTAAAAATCCTCCAATACCCGGTCCAGCACCCGCCGCCGCAGCAGCATGGCCTCCTGTTCGTCCAGCACCCGGAAATCCGGGGTCAGGCTGTGCTCCTCCACCGGGGGCAGCAGGTGCACGTTCTCGCGGAGCAGTCCGGCGCAGAAGGCGTCCACGGTTTTGATGTCCGCCTGATACACCCGCAGCATCTGCCGCCGCAGGTGGCCGTCCCCGGGCCGGTCCGCCACCCGGCGGGTCAGCTCCTGGGCGATCTTGCCCCGCAGCTCCGCCGCTGCGGCCTTGGTATAGGTGATGATCAGGAAGTCGTCCACCTGACAGCCCTCCTGCTCCATATAGGAAAACAAGCGCTCCACCAAAACCTTCGTCTTGCCGGAGCCTGCGGCGGCGGACACCAGAAGGCTTCCGCCCCGGTCATATACGGCTGTTTCCTGCTGCGGCGTCAGCGGCATGTGCTCCCCTCCTTCCCATTTTCCGCGTCCACGAATTGCCAGAATTCCTCCGGCTTTACAGTTCTGATATAGCGCACCCGATCGCCGCCCCGGCCCTCCTGGAAGGCACAGGCCGCAGCAAAATCGCAGCGGTCACAGGCCCGCTCCTGGGGTCCCCGTGCCACCGGGTCGGCGTCAATATTGCCGGAACCGATCTCTCTGGCGATCTGGTGCAGCAGGTCCTCCACATACCGGCCCAGCTTCCCCAGCTGCTCCGCCGATGCGATGCCGTCGGAAATGGAGCCGTCCTTCTTCACCCGAATGGGCAGATAATGGGGTGCTTCCAGAGCGCTGTGCTCCATAGCCCGCAGCACCTCCGGGTCCGCCAGCACCATGCCGCTGCGGCGCAGCTCCTCCTGCAGGGCAGCCTGGAGCTTTTCCGGCTGGATGCCCCGGTCCTTTTTCAGGATCACCTCCCGGGCCGGGTGATACAGTACCCCCGCCGGCACAATGGGATAGCCGAAATAGCTGCGGCCCTCCTTCTCCAGAGTGAACAGGTACAGGAGCATCTGAATGCCCAGGCCGTACCGCAGGTCCGACAGGTCAAAGGCTTTTTTTCCGGTTTTGTAGTCCACCACCCGCAGATACAGCTTTCCGTCGTGGAGCCAGCCGTCCACCCGGTCCACCTTGCCGCTGACGGACAGGGTCTCATCTCCCTCGGTGACGGTAACGGCGGGCAGCTGCCCGTCCCGGCCGCCGAAGCCCAGCTCGAAGGCCACCGGTGAAAAATCCGATTGGGCCAGCTCCCCGGCCATGTCCTCCACGATGGCGCAGGCCGCCGTCCGCAGCCGGGAAAACAGATACCGGAACCGGGCGCTTTTCTCCCGATAGCCGTCGATCTCCTCCCGGGCGTATTGGTCTATGTATTCCCGGACCAGGCGGCGCAGCTCCTCCTGCTCCACCTGGCTCCAGCCGCCCCGGTTCTTTACCTCCCGGGCCACATTTTCCAATAAATAGTGGATGAACGTGCCGATCTCCGGGGCTTCGAAGCCCGCCGGTCGGCGCTCCCTGGCCCGCAGGCCATACTGCATGAAGTACCCGAAGTGGCACCGCTTCACCTGGTCCATCCGGGAGGCCGACATGTGCAGGGACCGCCCATACAGGGCCTGCACCGCCTCCGGCGACAGCCGCCCCCGGCCCAGGGCGCGGCCCCGGTCCATGGCATCCAGCACCCGGTCATAGCCGCCCCGCTGCCGGAAATACCGCTCCAGTGCCCTGTTGCTGCCGGCCAGCTCCAGAGCCGTGGCAGGCAGCATCCGCCGGTAGGCCCCGTCCTCCCGCAGGACGTGCAGATCCGGAAACAGCTTCTCCATCCGCTGCACCACAAAGGAGGGCCGCAGCTGAGCGCCGCTGATGTCCCCCACCGGCCAGCTGACGGTAAGCCGCTCCGTGGGCTGGGCCAGGCACGCGTAAATATTCTGCAGCTCGTTGTCCAGCGGGTCAAACACGGCGTCCGACAGCAGAATCTCCCGCTGCTGCAAGGTCTCCCGGTCCTCCGGGTCCAGCAGGCCGTGGCCGCTGGGCGGCATAGGCAGCACGTGGTCGTTGGCCCCCAGCAGGAACAGGCACCTTACCCGGTGCCGGTCGTTGCGGGTGATCTCGCTGACCTTCACCTGGTCCAGGGTGGCAGGAATGGTACCCACGCTGTACTGGGTCAGCACCAGCCGCAGCAGCCGCGCAAACTCCTCGCCGGACAGCTCCGTATCCCCCAGGATCTCCACAAATTGGTCCAGCACCCCGCAGAATATCTCCCACAGCTGCACATATTCCTCCGCCAGCTGGGGCTGGTTCTCTGCCAGCAGCTTCCCGGCGGTTTCCTCCAGGGCCTGGGGTACACCGGCCTCCTGCAAAAATGTGTACAGGCACTCTGCCTTGCTCCTGGCGGATGATGCCGTTTTCATCCCCTGATACAGGGGCTCCAGCAGCAGACGTACCCGCCGCCGGATGCCGTTCACCCGCTCCAGCCGGGCGGCGCTGCGCTCCGTCAGCTCCCGGCCGTATCCGTCGGGGCCGGCAGTCCAGTCCCCCTCCCGCAGCCACATGGCGCTGCCCCGGATGTCCCACAGGATGACGTAATTTTCCAGAATGTCGCACTCGTCCGGGGTGATGCCGCCCAGGCCGGTTTTCAGGCAGCGGAACACGTCCTCCCGGTCGAAGCCGCCGGTGACGGCGTCCAGTGCCCCCAGCAGCATGGTGATGGGGGGCTTTTCCAGCAGGTCGCTGCGGCGGCTGATATAGGCCGGGATGCCGTCCCGGCGGAACACGCTCTCCAGCAGCGGGCCGTAGACCTCCATATT
>ERZ827512.1657-NODE-1657-length-20802-cov-3.350268_pt1 | contig 20802 bp, 14 predicted proteins | sample MGYA00519916_ERZ827512 | MGnify/ENA primary metagenome ERZ827512 (study PRJEB31778, sample SAMEA3449335) | human gut metagenome | biome: human gut; feature: human-associated habitat; material: faeces | place: United Kingdom | collected 2010/2012 ... | reverse complement strand
TTTTCGGGCTGTGCCTATTTTAAGGTGCAGCCTTTTATTATATCTGTAAAAGAAAGCGAGGATCAAAATGAAAAAATGTACCGACTTAAATTCATTAAAAGAGGTTGCAGGGTGTCTTTTGTATACCGATGTTCACAGAGTTGAAAATTATCCGTTTTTAGTTAAACACCCATTTACGGATTATGCATTTGCAACCATAGCAAAAAATCCGGACAAGGTTACGGATAATGCGGTAATAAATATTCTTGAAAGTGAAAGCAACCTTAACCGTTGGCGGGAGTATGTAGCTGAACAGATAGATTCGGCTGAGAGTGCAAATGAAATATATTGCCGCATAACAAAACCGTATAGGCTGACATTTATGAAATATGCAGGACAATATCTTTCGGAAAAAGATTTTGCCGAAATGCTGTGCTCGGCTTGGATTACTTCCGAAAATCCTAACAGCGATGTTAATGTAAGTCTATCGGAGCTGCTGCGGATGTTCAGGAGCGCAGATAAATCGTTGCTTATGACAGCCGAGGAAAGAAAACGGCTGGACGAACTTGACGATCCGGTTACGGTATACCGAGGAGTAACGCCGTATAACGCAAAATCCGTAAAGGCAATGTCTTGGACACTGGATTATGAAAAGGCTTTGTGGTTTGCAAAACGCTTTGATTCGGACGGAACGGTATATACCGCAGAAATAGAAAAATCACATATACTTGCGTTATTTGACGGCAGGGATGAATCGGAAATAGTTGTTGAACCCGCATATCTTTTAAATATTGAAGAATATGAGGAAGAAAATATCGGGTTTTTATTGACATAACAGGAGGTAAAGAATATGCTGCAAAAGGAATTGATTAAACGGCTTAAAGGCAGGTATGAAACCAAGATGGATGACAAAGGATGGCTGAATGTTTCCTCAGACGGCATACCTCTTTGCCGAGTGAAATACAACGGCAAAGTGAACTTACCCAACTGAAAAATAATTACAGTGGAGAAAACATGATGATACAAATCTGATTTTACCCGAATATTTTACCTTGTAATTTTTTAGGAGTTATTCCGAAGCGCTTTTTAAAAAGCAAAATAAAATGCGAATAATCGTGGAAACCGCTTTTTTAGCTGACTGCCTCAACACTTTCGCTCTGCTCAAGCAGCTTTTTGTGTCTTTAGATGTGAATAATATTAAAGACGAATCATTTTTTGCGGGTAAGTTCTCTGAAAGTGCGCGGAGAGAGTTGAGCAAATTTTTTGAATTGGGTTGAAAAATGTTCCGAACTCTGGAAGCCCAGAGAAGCAGCAATTTGTTCAATTGGTAAATTTGTCTCTAAAAGCATCATTTTAGCAATTTCATGTTTCTTTTCATTGATATATACATGCGGTGTAATACCGTACATACGTTTGAAAGCCTTAATAACGAAATCTTTTGAACGTCCTATTTTATCTGCCAACTCCTGAACAGAGTAAATCTTATTCGGTGCGTTATCAATGATATTTTTTATAATTGTAGCATCGTTAACCTCAAGCGTGTTATCAAAACTGCGTTGAAGTCTTATAAAAATCCTGTGTACGAGCGACGCGAATATTTCTTGACGGAGTTGGTCGTCAATATCGCTTTTTGCACAGTTGTACATTTCCAAAAATAAGTCGTTTGTGTTGCTGTTCTGAAAAACATATTTCAGCTGTAAATGGTAGCTTTCAATTAAAACCGACGGTAAATTGCCCCTTATATTAATAAAATATTTTTCCCATGGATCGTTGTCATTCGTGAAGTATATATGGTTGGAGTAAAGCGGCAACAAATATACGTCTCCCGCCTGTGGGTGGAAAGTAGTGCCGTTTACTTTAAGCGTGCCGGTGCCTTTGGTTACATATTCCAAAACCGTAACGTCTGATTCCTTGCGCGCTTGATAATAAGTGGAATCACAGTGCGAAAAGCCTACAAGCTCACCATGAAATGGAGAAAGCTGATTAACCCATCTGAAATAATTTTTATCCTCCCACATAAAATAACGCTCCTTTTTAAAAAATTGTTTTACAATTAAATTATATTTATAAATAATGTAATAGTCAAGATTTCCTTTATAACTTCTTTTTTAAAGGTTTTTAATTGTTATTTACATTGTCTTTTTATTGTTGATAGTGTAAAATCAATATAGACGATAGGATAGTTTTTGTTGAATATGCAATTAGAAATGCCGATTATCGGAATTGATTACATATTAAACGTTATGATTTTGAGTTTTTCACCGATTTGTAAAAAATTCAAAATAATTTTTTTAGAAATTTATGGGGGTTATGTTAATGAGTTCCAAAATCAAGTTTTTAGCACTATTTGCTGCTATTTCACTTTTTGCTTGTTCTGCAGGCGGTTGTAAAAAGGATGTTGGTAAGCAGGAAAGCAGTGCGCCGACTGTTTCGGATAATTCGACAAGCGACCAAAGCGCGGATAACTTGCCGGAAAATCAAAAGGTAAGCACAAAATTTGAAGATACAAAGCTCGGCAAATATAAATATGTGTGGGGCGATGAATTTAATGAAAATACGCTTGATCTCAGCAAATGGATCATTAAATCCCACAGCAGCTCGGGGCAGGATAAGCTGACATTTGAGCAGGGCGATGAAAATTTATCTAAGGTCTTCAAGATTCAAAACGGCGCGGCGAGCTTAATATTTCAGCGTTGGTACGACCAGACAAATACGCTTATCCAGTACGCAGGTCCCGCTGAACTGATGACAAGACCCACAATGAGTTGGCAATACGGCTATCTTGAGGTGAGATTGAGAATGAGCTTCAGAAAGGACGGCAACGCCATTTGGATGTCCAGCGGGGACGCGCTGAATTCAAATAAGGACGCCTATTGCGGGCTTGAGGTCGATGTTTTCGAGACGCTGGCTTCCACCGATTCGGTGACGCCGAATATACACCTTTGGTACAAGGACGGCAGACACACCGATATGAACGGATATGTGTATAACGGCAAGCCAATCAAATATACCTTTGCGAATTCCTATAATCTTGCGAAGGAATTCCATGTGTACGGCTTTGAGTGGACGCCGAGCGAAATGGCAATGTATGTTGACGGCGAGAAGTATTGGACGCTCGATACCACAAAGAGCTTTGACGACGACCCGGATATTTCGGTTTACAATCAACCGATTTATTTAATGCTTGCCACCGGAGCGTTTACACCGCTGAATACATGGCATGCATATGCCGGCGATGAAATTGACAACACAAGCCTTCCGCTTGATTATTCGGTGGATTATGTAAGACTTTATCAGGATTCCACTGTTAAAGGAACCCAGCTTAATATAGCAAAATAATTTCAAAAGGAATGAACCTCTGATGCCGAAAAGTGTTTTTAAACGCAGTATTGCTTTGCTGCTTGCCGCCGCGCTTGTTTCGGGCGGAGTACATACTGCGGCTGCAAATAATAATACCGATTCCGACGCTGCCACCGTAATCGGCGAAAGTTCCGAATATATGTCTTACATTGACGATAATGCCGAGATTCCGAGCGCTGAAGACAGCGCGGAGGTTGTGCTTGATAATGCAATACCCGCAGACGGCGCCGAACTGAAAAAGGAATCCGAGTATAATGGCTGCAAGGCGCTTGTGTGGGAAAACGGCAACGGCAATATTTCTGCCGAATTTAACATTCCCGCAACTGCGCTTTACAATATAGAGCTTACTTATTATCTTCCGGAAGCGGGCGTTGAACCCGAACCGGGAATAATGATCGACGGCAAATACCCTTATTCCGATCTGGAAAAAGTGACCGTTCCGCGGGAGTGGAAAAATTCAAGTGCGGCGAGAGAGGATGCCGACGGCAATCAGCTCACGCCCGAGCAGGTGGAAAGCGGCAGATATATTACAAGCGTGTTAAAGGATTTCAGCGGAGTTAATACAGAACCGTATCTTGTGCGTCTTACTGCCGGAAAGCATACCGTTACGCTTGTTTCGCCGAAACAAACGATTGCGATTTCTTCACTTGAGTTTACACCGCCCGAAAAAACGGAAAATTATCAAAAACCGACGAAGAAAGAGCAAAACGATACGTCGCCGATAGTTATAGAGGGCGAGGACGCGCTTTATAAATCCTCAAATACGCTTATACCTCAATCGGATACGCAGGATTCGGGCATGAGCCCCGCAAGCCCCTATAAGCAAAAGCTTAATTACATAGGCGGCAGCTCATACAACAGCCCCAACGATACGCTCGTGTGGGGATTTGAGGTGAAAGCAAGCGGTTATTACAAGCTTGCCGTAAGGTACAAGCAAGCCGATGTTGTGAACGGCGAAAGCCTCAGGTGGCTGAAAATAGACGGAAAAACGCCGTTTGAAGAGTGTAAAGCCATTCGCTTTAAGTATAACCCGCGTTGGACGCTTTTCAACTTTGCGGACGATAAAAGCGAGCCCTATTATTTTTATCTTGAAGAGGGGAAACACGAAATATCGCTTGAGGTTACCATGGGCGGCATGTCGGAATATTATCGAAGACTGGCTCAGGTGACCGAAGCCCTCGGGGACGAATATATCGGTATAGTGAAAATTACCGGCGACACACCCGACGCCAACAGAGACTACGAGCTTTTTAACCAGATTCCCGATTTAAACAAACGACTCGGCGAATACAGTGAAAAGCTTTCTGGTATTGTGAACGATATGCAAAGTTTCACGGGAAAGCTAGGCAGTCAGTATATAGCGGCAATGAAAAATATGATTCGCGTGCTGGATGCGATGATTGATAAACCTTATACGGCGCACCAGTATGTTAAGGATTATTATACCAATTATTCCACGCTCAGCTCTTGGCTGTACGATATGAAGAATATGCCGCTCTCAATTGATTGGCTTGAGTTTTGCCCGAGCGGCAGCGAAACAGAATATAAAAAAAGCGGCGTTTTAAAAAATTTCATTTTCGGCGCAAAACGTCTTATATATTCGTTCAGCGCGGATTACGGTAAGACTGCCGCCGCAGCAGACGGCGAGCAGATACGCCTTTGGGTAAACTGGGGCAGAGATCAAACAATGGTTCTCGATACGCTTATACGAGATGATTTCACTGCCGAAACCGGAATATCAGTAAAACTTGAGCAGGTAAACGCCTCGCTTATAAACGGTATACTTGCGGGCAATTTCCCCGATGTAAGCCTTTATATGTCCAGAACCGATCCTGTAAACCTAGGTATACGCGGCGCGCTTGCGGACCTGACCGAATTTGACGATTGCAAAGAGGTGTTTGCACGTTTTCAAGACGGTGCAGAGTTGCCCTACCGCTATAAAGGCGCGCTTTACGCTTTGCCCGACAGTCAGAATTTCTTTATTATGTTCTACCGCAAGGATATTCTTGAAAACCTCGGGCTTTCGGTTCCTAAAACATGGGCAGAATTTTTGAATACGGCTACCGTAATACAGCAGAATAATTTGGAGGTATATGTGCCGTATACCCAAATAGTTGCGGCAACGACCGTAAACGGCGGAATAGGCGGGCTGAATCTTCTGCCCACGCTTATGCTGCAAAACGGGCTTTCTTTCTACAATAAAGAGCAAACCGCTACAGATATGACAAATCCTGCGGCGTTGGCTGTCTTTAAGGATTGGACAGATTTTTACCTTGACTACCAATTTGTTAAGGAAGCCGATTTTTATAACCGTTTCCGCGTGGGAACAATGCCGCTTGGAATTGCGCAGTATTCGGTCTACCTAACGCTGTACGACGCGGCGCCCGAGATTAAAAACCGCTGGGCGGTTGCAAGCGTTCCCTCAACCGACGGCGGCAACGGATATGTTGCGGGCAGCGGAACCGGCTGCGCCATAGTTAAAAAAAGCAGCCATAAAAAAGCCGCTTGGGAATTCCTTAAATGGTGGACCTCCGCTGAAACGCAAACCAGATATTCGGGTAATGTAGAATCGGTTTTGGGTATGCTCGGAAGACCGCAGACCTCTAATGTAAAGGCGCTTGAAAGCCTTGCATGGAACGCCGAGGATAAAGAAAATATAGTTGAACAGTGGAAAAACGTAAGAGAAATACCGGAAATTCCCGGCAGCTACTATCTTACGCGCTCGGTGGATCAGGCATTTTGGCAGGTTATTAACGGAAAGGCGAACGTAAAGGACGCCGTGGTTAAATGGAGCCGAGTTGCCGACAGTGAAATAGAGCGAAAAATTAAAGAATACAGTTAACAGCGAGGGATTGAATAATGACAGCTAAAAAAAGCAAAGCGAAAAACGGCAGAACGCTTATAGGCAGTCAGCGCCCTATGTATGTTATGCTCTCGCCGTTTTTGATACTTTTCTTTATTTTCACCGTTTTACCTATTATTACATCGATAATTATATCGTTTACATCGTTTGATTTAATATCCTTTCCGAAATTTTCGGGAATCGATAATTACAGGCGTATGCTGGCTGACGATACGGTTTTTCCCGTCGTAGTAAAAAACACGCTTGTTTTTGCCGTCATCGCAGGACCGCTCAGCTTTTTGCTGTCCTTCCTGCTTGCATGGTTTGTCAATGAATTCTCGCCTCGGGTGCGCACGTTGCTTTCTTTTCTGTTTTACGCGCCTTCCCTTGTGGGTAACGCATATTTCATATGGAAAGTGGCGTTCAGCGGCGACAGCTACGGATATATAAATTCTTTGCTTTTATCACTAGGTATTATAACCGAACCTATAATTTGGCTTAAAAATGCCACGTATTTAATGCCGATAATTATAATGGTTCAGCTATGGCAAAGTATTGGTATTTCTTTCCTTTCAAATATATCCGGTTTGCAGAATCTTAATGCCGAGCTTTACGAAGCGGGCGCCATTGACGGAATACGGAATCGCTGGCAGGAATTAAGGTTTATCACCTTGCCTGCCATGCACCATATGCTTTTGTTCAGTGCGGTAATGCAAATTCAAAGCAGTTTTTCCGTAAGCGCCATTGCTATTGAATTTGCAGGCTACCCGAGCGTTGAAAATTCGGTTGATACAATAGTTTCGTATCTTTCGGATGTTGCGACCGTCAAGTTTGAAATGGGCTATGCCGCCGCTATCTCGGTTATTTTATTTATTATGATGGCGCTTACGCGCGCCGCAGTCGGAAAAATTCTCGGAATGTCAAAGGGGTGATATATATGCGCTTGAATTTTAGAAAAAAATCTGCCGCCAAAAGGGAAAAGCCCTTTTCAAAACGTTTTACACGTTCACGGTTCGGAAATTTTATGTACTTCTTTTTCCTGACCGCGGCAGGGTTATTTTCTGTTTTGCCGCTCATATATGCCGTAACTACCTCGTTTAAGCCGATTGACGAGCTGCTGATTTTTCCACCCACGTTTTTCGTAAAAAGACCTACGGCGGTAAACTACATCACGCTGCCGAATTTGCTTTCAAATTTGCAGGTTCCGCTTTCGCGATATATTTTCAACAGTCTTTTCGTTACGATAGTTACCACCGTTATATATATTATAATTTCTGCAATGGCGGCGTTTGTACTTTCAAAGGCGACATTCCGCGGCAGAAATCTGATATTTATGATAATTCAGTTTGCGCTTATGTTCAATGCTTACACGCTTGCTGTGCCACAATATTTAATAGTATCCGGCATGAAAATAATTGACTCTTATTGGGTCTACATACTTCCGCAGTTGGCGGCAACATTGGGCGTTTTTCTTATGAAACAATATATTGAGGGCTATGTGCCCGACGCACTGCTGGAAGCTGCCAGTATTGACGGTGCCGGCTATTACAGAATCTTTTGGCAAATAGTAATGCCCGTAATACGACCCGCATGGCTCACGGTTACGCTTTTCTCATTCAGAGATGTGTGGGCTGCAATACCGAATGGTACTATTTTCAGTGAACGGCTTAAAACACTGCCTCAAATTGTAACCCAAATTACCGCGGGCGGTATTGCCAGAACGGGCAGCGCCATGGCGGTTACGGTTATAATGATGATTCCGCCGATATTTGTTTATCTGGTTTCGCAAAGCAATGTTGTTGAAGCCATGAGCAGCGCCGGAATAAAGGGATAGGAGACGGGAATATGAAAAAAATATTTAACGCTTTAAGCGCCGTACTCCTTGCTGTTTTAATATGCTTTGCCGCGGCTATTCCCGCAATTGCCGCTTCTTCCGATGAAATTCCGTATAACTCTTATACATATTGGGAGGGCATAAGCGAAAATAAGCGCAAAGCGGTTTATAACCGACCGATGTACAATACCGCAAGCGTTTTAAACGCGGAAAATTTGCAGGTTGACGCATTTACAAAGCTGAACGATGTTTGCACGGATAACGATGGAAATGTTTATATTTTGGACGACGCTTCAAGAATTACGGTTCTAAACAAGAACTATGAGGTTGTAAAAGAGATAGGCGCTCTTTATAAGGACGGCGAAAAATACGAGTATGCAGGCGCCAACAGTCTTTATGTCCATACCGACGGCACCATATATATTTGCGATACCGAAAACGCAAGAGTACTGCACTGCACCTCTGGCGGCGCGCTTACCGATATTTTGCTGTTGCCCGATTCTCCGCTTATTCCGGAAGATTATAAATATCGCCCGATGCACATTGTGGCGGACAGCCGCGATTATCTTTACGTTTTGAGCGACGGCTCTTACTACGGAATGATACTTTATTCGGAAGACCGCAGCTTTTTGGGCTTTTACGGCGCTAACGAAGTGACAAACGGCATTATGGGCGCCATTAAAAACGTATGGAACAGGTTGTTTGTAAGCAACGAGAAAAAAGGAAATACGGCGCGCACGCTTCCGTATGTTTTCGTTGATGTGACAAGGGGCGGCGACGGTTTTATATATACAGCTACCGGCTATACCGATAAAACGAATAACAAAGGGCAAATTAAAAAATTAAGCCCCGGAACAGGAAAAAACATTCTTAATTCCGAGGATATAAATTTTACCGACGACGAGGAAAACACAACCTATAAGGACGGCGAAACGCTTAATCAGAATATTGTAGCTTTAGAGGTTGATGAAAACGGCTTTATATATTGTCTGGACGCCGCCTTCGGCAGAGTTTTTCTGTACGACAGCGAAAAGCGCATGCTTTCGGCTTTCGGCACGGGAATGGGCTCGGGAACGCAAAAAGGCAGTTTTACGCAGGCCTCGGCTTTAGCGCTTAACGGCGGAGACATTCTTGTGACAGACAGCACAAAATGCACCGTTACCGTATTTAAAGAAACCGAATACGGCGCGCGCGTAAAGCAACTTACAGCCCTTACCGTAAACGGCGATTACACCGCCGCAAAAGAGGGTTGGCAGCAGGTTTTAAGCGAGGATAGCAACTGCCAAACGGCATATTCGGGGCTTGCGAGGGCATACCTTGCGGAAAACGACTACAAGACCGCAATGAAATATGCCGAGAACGGTTACGACAGAGAAACATATGCGCTGGCGTTTGAGCTTTCGCGCCGTGATTTTATATACGGTAATTTTCTTGTTATATTCATAGCAATAATTATACTTTTATGCGCAATAGCCGCCATGATTTTCCTAGGCAAGCGCAAAAAGCGAAAAACGGTAAAGGACAGCGAAACAAGGCTGCTTTTCAGGACGCTTATACATCCCTCGCTCTCATTTGACGACGTTAAAGAAAAGGGCAGAGGCAGCATAAAGCTTTGCGTGGCGGTGATGGCGGTTTATTACGTTCTTTCGGTTATGCAAACGCTTTGCGGCGGATTTTTATTCACCTACTATGACCCTGAAAACTTTAATTCCATTATGGTGCTTATTCGCAGCGCGGGTATAGTGGCTCTTTGGATTATATGCAACTGGATGGTCTGCACGCTGCTCGGAGGCAAGGGAAAGCTGAGAGAAATTGCGGTTGTAACCTGTTACAGCCTAACTCCCATGATTATTGAAATGGCTCTCAGGCTTGTTCTTACCAATGTGTTGCTGCCTACCGAAGGAGAATTTTTGGGAATTTTCAGAACGGTTGCAATGTTATATACGCTGCTGATTTTGGTAATAGGAATGATAAAAATTCACGATTTCAGTATGTCGCGTTTCATAGGCACGGGGGTTCTTTCCGTTTTCGGCATAGCCGCAGTGGTTTTCCTTGCGGTTATGGTGGGAATGCTTTTGCAGCAGCTGGCAGGCTTTATAGGAACGGTATTTATGGAATTAACTTTATAACGGGAGGCGTTTAAAATGAAAAAAATACTTTCGGTAATTCTTTTATGCGCCCTTGTGCTTTCCGTCTTTACCGCCTGCTCGGGAGAAAATACGCCTGCGGCGGTCAAGGCGTTTGATAAAGAAGTTTCTTCGGAAAAGCCAACAAACAAAACCGTGGCGCAAAACGGTAAATACACGCTGGAATTTGACGAAAATACCTGCGGTATAACGCTTACCGAAAGCCAAAGCGGCAAAAGCTGGGGCACTTCGCCGCCCGAAAGCGACAAGGTGCGGCTTGATAAATGGGGCGACCCGATTACAAGACACCCGAGAGTAAACTCCGTTTTATCTATAGAGTACGTTTCAGCCGAAACGGGGAATACCGAAACGGTTATTTCAAAAACGGGCGCGCTGAAAGAGGGAAGAATTGTTTGCAAGGCATTGGAAAACGGAATAAGGGTTGAATATTATTTTGATTCGCCCGGGTTTATGATTCCCGTGGATTATATTTTGCGGGAAGACAGTCTGCTTGCAACAATCAACCCCGCCGATATAGAGGAAAGCGAAAATCAAGTAACATCCGTAGCGTTAGCTCCGTTTTTCTGCGCCGCCGAAAACGACGCGGATAACAGCTGGATGCTTATTCCCTCGGGTTCGGGAACGCTTATATATCCCAAAACGCTTTCGCAGCAGGGAACAAATTATTCAGCACAGGTCTACGGCGAGGACGCGTCAATAGAAAAATGGGATATGCCGTCTTCCGAAAAATCCGTGCGGCTGCCCGTATACGGCGCAAAAACGGGCGAAACAGCGGTTTTCGCCGTTATAGAGCAGGGCGCCGAAAGCGCTGTGATAAATGTGACAAGCGGTTCCGAGGCGCTCGGCTATTCATCGGTTTACGCGTCGTTCGTTTTGCGCGGCTACACCAACAATATTGCCGATTTAATGCCGGGCGAGCGGGTTAAAAACGTTATTTATGCGGACGGTATGATAACAACGCCGCTCTCGGTAGCGTTTTATCCGCTCTCGGGTGAAAATGCCGATTACAGCGGAATGGCGGCACTTTACAGGGGCTTGCTTGAAAAAAGCGATAATCTCGGAAAGACCGAAAAAGAAAGCCCGCTTAATCTCAACATAATAGGCGGGGCTACGGTTTCAAAATCATTTTTGGGAGTGCCGTACAAATCGCTTTTTGCGGCTACCGACGCTACAGAAGCCGAGGAGATAATAAAAAAGCTTATTGCCGACGGCTATAAGCCTACGGTAAGACTTACCGGCTTCGGCGAAGAGGGCATAAGCACCGATACTCTTGCGGGCGGCTTTAAAATTTCCTCAAAGCTGGGCGGTAAAAGCGGCGTTAACAGCCTGCTTGATTACTGCAAGGCAAACGGCGTAAACGCTTATGTGGATTTTGATATAATAAAATTCAAAAGCGGTGCGGCGGGCTTTTCCTCATTGTTTGACAGCGCGCTTTGCGCGAGCCGCAAAATTGCATATATTTATGATTTCGATATAGCCGCAAGGGGAAGAGACGAATCTACAAGGGCACGCCTGCTTGCGCGCGATAAGCTGATAAAATGCGGCGAAACTTTACTTAAAAAGACTGCTTCGCTTAATACCGACGGATACAGCTTTAACACTTTGTCAAATACGGCTTATTCCGATTATTCCGACAAAACGTCATCGGCGGCATACTCAAAAGCGGGTATGGCGGCGGACGTGCAAAAAATACTTTCGGCATTTGCGGGGAAAAATAAGAAAATTGCCGTGAGTGACGCTAACGTATACGCGGCGGCACATGCCGATATTATTACCGAAACGCCTACTTCTTCCGCGGCGGAGGATATATTCGATGCCGATATACCGTTTTACCAGATGGTGTTTAAAGGCAGGGTTCAAATAACTTCCGAAAGCGTTAATTTGGCTGCCGACCCCGAAAAACGAATTTTGAAATCCGTTGAGGGCGGCTGCGGGCTTACATATACGGTAACAGCTGATTACGATAAGTCGCTGCTTGATATTCGCACAAAGGATTTTTACAACAGCCTGTTTGACGATGTATACCCCGTTATTAAGAAAAATGCCGAAAAGCTGAGCAATTATTACGAAAAGATTTCGGGTGCCGAAATTACAAAGCATACCGTTATAAACGAAAATCTTCGCTGCACGCAGTTTGATAACGGAATTACGGTGTATGTGAATTTCGGAGACAGCGATGAACAAACGCCGTTCGGTAATGTAGGAGCGGGGGATTTTATTATCGGAGGTGACGGGAATGCGAAAAAATAAACACCGCGGTATTGAAAGCCTAAAGAGCCGTTACGGACTTATGTTTATTGCACCGTGGTTTTTGGGATTCGTGCTTTTCTTTGCAATACCCGTTTTCCAATCGGTATGGTTTTCGCTTTCCGATGTTACGCTGAGCAACAGCGGGCTTGTAACAAAGTTTGTAGGTCTCAGCCATTACCGCTACGCGCTTTTGCAAAGCGGCGCGTATACCGCAACTCTCGGAACGGCGGTCACATCGCTTTTATATCAACTTCCTATAATTGTGCTTATAAGCATGGTTTTATCGCTGATACTTAATCAGAAATTCCGCGGCAGAACATTTTTCAGGGCGCTGTTTTTCCTGCCGGTTATAATTGCTACGGGCATTGTAATGGATATTCTTTTTATGACTACCGGCAGTATGTCTGAATCGACGGTAAACGAATCGCTTTCGGGTAATATGTTCAACGTATCGGACGTTGCGGCGTTTCTTCGGGTATATCGGATTATGCCGAAAAGGCAATCAGCAATATTTTCGACCTTATTTGGAGCAGCGGAATACAAACCGTTCTGTTTATAGCGGGTCTTCAGTCGGTGCCGTCAAGCCTTTATGAGGCGTCGCGCGTTGAGGGTGCAACAAAATGGGAGGAATTTTGGTTTATAACCTTTCCAAGCCTTTCGCAGGTAACGCTGCTTGTAATTATTTACACAATGGTAGAGCAGTTTACCAGCAGCAGAAACCCGATGATAAACGCCATGTATACGCTTATGAAGGGCGGCAATTATGACGAGACTTCGGCGGTGCTTTGGTTCTATTTTGCACTTGTGGGAATAATAATGGGCATACTTATATGGGTGTATAACCGCTTTTTGGTTAAGCGCTGGTCGTAAAGGGGGAGGACAAAATGTTATCTGTAAAAAAGAACTTTGCCTCCGTCGGCGCGGTATCCCGCAAAACACAGGCGCGCCATATCGGCAAAAGAGCGTATTCGGTATTCAGAATAATAATTCTTCTTGCCATAGGCTTTGTTATTCTTTACCCGCTGCTTTATATGATAAGCACGTCCTTACGCTCAAGAGCTTCGTTTATGAACTCCGTAAGGGTGTGGCTGCCCGAAAAGCTTGACGCACTCACCAATTACAGGGTGGCACTTAAGGCGCTGCACTATAAAGAGGGGCTTATTTCCTCGCTGAAATACGAAGTATTGAGCGCCGTTTTGGAGATTATTTCCTGCGCGGTTGCGGCATACGGCTTTGCAAGGTTTAAATTTCCCTTTAAAAGACTGTTTACCGCTATGTTGTTTTTAACTATTCTGATACCCGATACAATGATTATCATACCGCGCGTGGTAAATAACTCGCAACTTGATCTGTTCGGAATACTGGCGCTTTTTAATAAGCTTACAGGAATCGATCTGCGGCCTAATATTCTTAATACGGGTCTTACCTTTTGGCTCCCTTCACTGTTGGCAGCGGGGCTGCGCTCGGGAATACTGATATTTATATATATTCAATTTTTCAAAAGCCTGCCCGCTGAGCTTGAAGAGGCGGCTTGGATGGACGGCGCAGGGCCTATCCGCACATTTATCCGCATAGCGCTGCCATCCTCCGGTGTTGTAATTCTTACGGTCACGGTATTCTCGCTCATATGGCACTGGAACGATTATTTTCTCTCGTCGATGTACCTGACCGACGGATATCCGCTTGCGGTATGGCTCACAATGATGCCGAAGCAGTTGCCGACCATGGGCTATTCGCTGGTACCCAGCCACCCCGAAACGATGGCGGTATTAATGGCGGGCTGTCTTGTTTTCATACTGCCGATGCTTATAATTTATATATTCGTTCAGCGGTGGTTTATCGAAAGCATAGACCGCGTAGGTATTACGGGTTAAATTTTGTTACCAAAGGGCAGCGGCCCTGAATAATAGAAAGGAAAATGTTTTATGAAAAACAAATTACTGCGTTTTGCAGCGTTGGCGCTGTCGCTTGCGCTGGCTTCCGGCACAATGACGGCTTGCGACAACAAAAACAACGGCAGCTCGAAAACGGATAATTCGGTCAGCTCGGGCACAACCTCAACATCCGATGAGTATTTATCGGCGGATGAGCTTGAAAAGCTTAGAGGAACAAGCATACGTTATCCGTTTTGGCAAACTCCCGATGAAACCGAGCAGGCGGTTATAAACAGTTTTGAAAAGAAGTACGGAATTAAGGTAAAGGTGGAAACCGTTCCGCAGGATCAGTACATTACCAATATTTCGGGTAAGATAGCCTCAGGCAGCGCGCCCGATGTTTACTGGTCGAACGATGATTTCCCGGCGTGCCTCGGCTGCCTTCAGCCGATCGAGGTATCGAAGATTGATTTGAACGATTCCCTGTGGGATAAAACCGTTTCGGATATATCGACCATAGGCGGAAAAGCGTATCTTGTAAACGCAATAGGCAATTCGGGAAGAGATATCTGTTTCTACAACAAAAAGCTTTTGAACGATAACAACATTAAGACTCCCGATGATTACCTTGAAGAGGATAACTGGACTTGGGAAACCATGACCAAGCTTATGCGCCAGGTAAGCTCGCTCGGAACCGGCTATTACGGCGCCTATGTGGATATGGAGACCTTCTGGGGCAGCGCGGGCGTTTCGTTCTACCCTTATAAGGACGGAAAGTTCTCAAGCGGACTTGACGACAATCTCACAAAGGCTATGACCCAGCTTTCAAGCTGGCTCAGCGAAGGACTTATGCACGGCGTAGGCTATGACTACCGCGATGAGTTCAATAAGGGCAAGGTGGGTCTTGCAATCACCAACGACTACGGTCTGCAGAAAAAGGGCTACTGGGGCTCTATGGATCCCGCGCACATCGGCTATACCTCAATACCGGATATTGATAAGAACACAAAGGCGCATGAAACAGGGCTTTACCAGGGCTGGGGAATATGCAAGGGCGCGTCAAACCCCGTTGCGGCAGGTCTTTTCATCAGATTTTATTCAAACATTGCAAACTACGATCTGTCAAATAAATATATCACAAGCGACGCTATGAACTACTCGCTGCGCCTGAAATCAGGCAAAACCGATAACACCTACCACTGCCTTATGACCGGCTCTTCACAGGTGCTCGGTCAGGATCGCTTCACCTACTGGAAACTCGCGCAAAACGATCCGAAGCAGATCAAGCAGCAGCTTGAATCAATGGCAAATCAGGTTAAAGAAGGCGTTAACCGCCTTAACGCCCGCATGGAGTCCATTGCAAAGGGCAAATAATTTCAGTCGCCGCTACGGACGGATACGGCTTTACTTCGCATGATTTACATGCCGCCCGTCCGTGCTGAAAATAAATATAAAAGCAGGAGGAATTAAATTGAAAAATTTATGCAAGCACAGTTTTAAACATGTAATGGCGTATCTTTTGGCACTTTCCTTAATTCTGTCCCTCGGCACTGTGAATATAGGCAGACTTTCCGCAGCGGAAACCGCAGATGGCGGCGAAGCGGAGTCCGTATATGCGGGCGGCAACGGAACGGCAGAGTCTCCCTATCTTGTTTCCACGGCGGCGGCGCTTCGTGCGGCTGCGGAAGCTACAAACAATAAAGGCGTTTACTACAAACTCACAAATGATATTTATATAAACGGCGATGAAACCACCGATTGGAGCAATTTCGATTGGGATAATGCCGCAGGTCTTAACGAATGGTTCGGCCGTTGGGGACTGGATGAGGCAAATCAGTTTAACGGCAATTTCAACGGCTGCGGTTATACGGTTTACGGTCTTTACAACGACTGGGATAAAAATGCGACCGAAATCGGCGGCACGAGAATGGCGCTGTTCCCGGTAATAGGCGCTAACGCCGTTATTAAAAATATAACAATAAAGGGCGCAAGGCTTTATTCAAATTATGCCGCCGCAGCAATCGTCGGTCAGGTAAACAGAGAAACAGCCCCTGAAAGCTTCCCCGTAATTACGGGCTGCTATGCGGACAGCACAGTCTCCGTTATCTCTCTTAAAATAGCGGGCGGACTTATCGGTGTGGGTCACCCTCCGATCATTGAAAACTGCGGATTTGCAGGCACCGTTACAGGCGTGAACGACGAGAACGGCACTATAGTTTGCGGCGGAATTATGGGCCGCGTTTGGGATTACGCTCCGGAGGGCGTTTCCATCGGGAACGGAATCTTAAATAACTGCTACTCTGTCGGCAGTGAAATTACCGGTACCAATATAGGTCAGTTCTGGAGATCAAGCGGCACGCTCACAAATCTTTATTCGGATGTTAACACCAATACCGCGTGGGCTGTTCCGAATAAGCTTACCGCCGACCAAATGAAGGGAAGCGACGCAATCGCAAATATGGCGTTTGACAGGCTTGACTGGGATTTCAGATATAACGATTTTCCTGTTCCCGCTGTCAGAGCGGAGGGCTATGCTTCGGGTGACGGCACAGAGAACAATCCTTATATTATTGAAAACAAAGCCCAGCTGAAGCTGCTTGTAAACGATACCGATACTTCGGGCAAATACTATAAGCTTGCAAACAATATTACCGTAAACGAAAGCCTTGAGGGTACTCCCGAGCTTTGGTTCATGGCGGTTTATAACGGAGACGATGCCGTCGGCGCGACCTTTAACGGCAATTTAGACGGTGACGGTCATATGATAAGCGGAATTTTCTATAACGGCGCGGCTTCGGGAAATGAGTATTGGTCGTCGCTCGGACTTATCCCGAGAGCGGGCAAGGACGCGGTTATTTCAAATATCGGTCTTACAAATTCCTCGCTCACCTTAAACGGAGGAACCGCAGGCTCTATCGTAGGACTTATGTGGAACGACGCAGGGGATAATAAGTTTACCGTGAACGGCTGCTTTGCGGATGAAACCGTTTCGGTAAACGGCACGGCAAGTCTCGGCGGTATAACCGGCAGACTGGTAGGTCACGGAGTTATAAGCAATTGCTATTTCATAGGCTCCTCCTCAAGCCCGGCATTTAATGCAGCATATGCCGCAGGCGGCTGGGGACAAACCCGCACGGTCTCCTGCTTCTACACGACCTCTTCGCAAACAGTAGCTTCGGATGTTTATTACGACAAGGTATACACCGTGGGCGACGCTGTAACGGTTACCGTAGGCAATATATCGACATCGACCGTACATATCGAATCAGACGCGCTTAAAGGCGCTGCGGCAGCCGATACTCTTAACGGCTTTGATTTTGGCAATATCTGGCGCGTGACCGATGAATATCCCACGCTTATGATATCCTACCGCGCGCAGCGCAGAACGGCAGGTCTGTGGGACGGCTCTGAGGCGGACGCCTATAACGGCGGCAGCGGTACTGAAGCAGATCCTTATATTATCGCAAACGCGGAGCAGCTGAGGAAGCTTATTACCGATACCGAAACAGAGGGTAAATACTATACACTTACAACCGATATCAGGCTTAATGACGAGACTGCCGATAATTGGGCAGACAGCCTTAATTCAAACGAATGGGTAACGCTTTATAACGGCGATATCCGCTTTAAGGGTACTTTCAACGGCGGCGGACACAATATAAGCGGTCTGCTTTACAGAGCGACCGCAAAGTACGAGGGTCACCGTGCAGGTCTTTTCCCGGTTGTGGGAGCGGGCGCGCTTATCACCAATTTCAGCGTTTCCGATTCCGAAATGAGCGTCGGCTGGTGCGGCGGCGCTGCGGCAGGCTATACAGAGCTTGATTCCGCCGAGAATTTCCCGAAATTTTCTTATATCGATGTAAGAAGCACCGTTAATATCACAGGTACAGTTGTGGGCGGCATTCTCGGTGGCGGCAGCTTTGCCGATTTCGATAACTGCTGCGTTACAGCCGAGCTTTTCGGAAGAGACGAGCTTGCCGACACACCCTACGGCACCGCGGGCGACCTTTGGGGCATAGGCGGAGTAAACGATGTGTTCTACAGCATTTCAAACTCCTATGTTTCAAAATACTCGCCCTATAACATAAATCACGGGCTTGCAAAGCTTTCAAATGTATATGCCGCCTCCTACGGCACAGTTAATGTTGTTCCATCGGTTGTAAACACCGACGCCATGAATAAGCTTCCCAACCTTAACTGGAAGGATGTTTGGAGCTGGGACGGCGAGGGCGCGCCCTATTTGAAGCTTAATGCAAGCGGCGAATACAATTCCTATGCGCTCGGCGACACCGATTGCGACGGCACCGTCGGCAACAGTAAGGATCTTGCCGTTATGAGAAAGCATCTTTTGAGAGTTGAAGGCGTATTTGCCTACAATGCCGATTTGAACGAGGACGGCACAGTTGATATCCGTGACTTTATCGGCTTAAAAAAATCTTCGCCTGTCGCTTAAAAATATCTGATTTAAAAAACCTTACGATAGTTTATTCCGAAAAGACTTTAAACGCCTCAAAGGCTGCAGAAGAAATGCAGGCGGGTATTGAAAAAATACTCGGCGTAAAGCCCGGAATAATAAAGGATACTCAAACGGCGGCTGCCGGTGAAATAATCATCGGCAGCACAAGCCGAACGGTTTCCGGTGTGAGCTTAAGGGACAATGAATACTGCGTTTACACCGATGGCGGCAGGCTTGTGATACAGGCCGGAAAAAGTCCGCTGCTGACAACAGCGGTAAACAAATTTTTGTACGCGGTGAGGTTATCGGAGGATATCGGAGACAAGGTTCCCGAAATCCGCGGCACGGTGTCGGATTTTGATTCGGTGAAAACCGTTTCGGGAGAGGCCTACAGCTATGTGTGGGGCGATGAATTTAACGCTTCATCGCTTGATACCTCGGTTTGGTCGTTTAAGGGAGTGGGCGAATACGGCGTTGCCGCAGACATTAAAATGCTCACCGACGAAAACTGCATAACCTCTTACGGCGGCAATCTGCATATGAAAACCATTAAGTATACCGACAGCGATAATTCAACCGTTAAATTTGCAAGTCCCTGGTCGATAACGACGGATAAATCGATGAATTATGCCTACGGATATCTGGAAATAAGGGCAAAGGTGCCGGTTGTTCAGGGCTCATGGGGTTCGTTTTGGCTGTCAACGGGGAATCTGAACGGCAAAACATACCCATACGGCGTTGAGGTGGATGTATTTGAGACCCAAAGCATGTTGATGACCCCGAATCTTCACAAGTGGTACAGAGATTCCGCGGGAAGCCTTGTGGACATACCGTATAACGGCTCGCCGCAAAGTAAATATCACGATTTATCGGGCAGCAGTAAGAGAATACGGAGCTTCACGGCCTCTGATATCTTCAGGGACGAATATCATATTATCGGCTTTTTATGGACGGCGAAAAAAATTGTGCTGTCTGTTGACGGGAACGAATATATGACCTTCAATCTTACAGACGATTACGAGGCGTACAGCTATACCGGGAATACCGATAACGGAATGTCAGGTTTTCATAACCCGATGGCTGTAATACTCGGCAGCGGCATTTATTCGCCGAGATATGTAAAGCCCTATAACACCTGGGCAGAAAAGTATATGATTAAATCAATGAGTGTTCTTCCGTTTGATTATACGGTGGATTATATAAGACTTTACCAAAAATCGGACGGCGGAGAGCTGATTACAAATTAACACGGTTCGGCGGAAAGAACCCGCCCAACCCGCCTCATTTACATAGGAGGAAAAAATGATTCACGGAATGAAAAAATTTAAACGCTCGGCGGTCGTTATGTTGACGGCGCTTTCGATTGTTTTTTCGTCTCTTGTATCGGCGCTTGTCATAACCGCGGAGCAGGATACGGCATGGGACGGCACGATTGCGAAAAAATACGAATCGGGAGCGGGAAACGAAACCGACCCCTATATCATTAAAACAGCAGGGCAGCTGGCGCGCCTTATAAACGATACCGACACGGCGGGGAAGTATTATAAGCTTTCAAATGATATTACCGTTAACGAAAAGCTTACCGACAGTGCGCTCCCGTGGTATTCGGTTGCGGTGGAGAACGGAACGGACGCTGTAAAGGGCGCTGTTTTCGCAGGTCACTTCGACGGAAACGGTCATACTGTCAGCGGACTTTACTTTAAGGGAAACGCGACCGACAACACATACTGGTATGCCGCAGGACTTTTTCCGCGGGCGGACGCAGACGCGGTAATTGAAAATGTCGGGGTTAAAAATTCCTCGTTCACGGTTACCGGCGGCGGTCAGGCGGGGGCTATAGTTGGCGTGTATTCGCCGAAATCAAGCTCTGCGGAAAAATTCCTTACAATTAAAAACTGCTTTGCCGATACAAGCGTTTCGCTCAGCTGCGCAAACGCAGGCGGTATTGCGGGCGCGCTCAACGGCGAGGCTTATGTATACGACTGCTATTTTACCGGCAGTCTTTCGGGGGATACCGTCGGTGCTGTTTATGTTTCGGGTTGGAGCGAAACGGTGCATAT
>ERZ827512.1656-NODE-1656-length-20812-cov-7.463073_pt1 | contig 20812 bp, 20 predicted proteins | sample MGYA00519916_ERZ827512 | MGnify/ENA primary metagenome ERZ827512 (study PRJEB31778, sample SAMEA3449335) | human gut metagenome | biome: human gut; feature: human-associated habitat; material: faeces | place: United Kingdom | collected 2010/2012 ... | reverse complement strand
TATCGCATGCTCCGGGAGTTCGTGGATTTTGCCAATGTATTCAACTAACTCTCAATTTACACCATTTCAATAGAAGTAACTTTATATCCCAGCTTCTCCACAGCCTCGCGCAATTCCTCTTCGGGGATGTCCGCGCCGAGTTTTACGATCGCTTCGCCCTTCTTAAAGCTTGCCTTGGCATTGACCTGGGCCATGCCGTTGAGGGCATTCTCAATGCGGTTCTGGCAGTTTGCGCAGGACATTCCTTCAATCTGAAGCTTTTTGGTCGCAACGATAGTGTCTAAGTGCTTCGGCTTAATCTTCACATCGCCGCCTCCGCCGCAGCATCCGCCTTCTCCCTTAAAGTGCTTTTTGGATCCCAGTAATGCTGCCACGATCACTATGATCAATATTCCACATATCATATAAGTTCCCATATGTTTCGTTCTCCTTGTTGTTTTCTTTCAAAAAATAACTATTCAGAACCCCATTCGCAAAATCGCCTCTACGAGGCTTCCTTTTTGCTACAATATCTGTCAAAATTTCATGCAGATTCGTATTATCCTGCCACCCATATAAATAGAACCGGTGCAGGAAACAGCTCTGTCCATCCAGATTTCCTGCCCCCACACCGGTTTTTTACTTATTTCTAATTATTTCTAATTTTTTCTAATTTCTAGCATACCTGTTCCGCACACTCGCAGGGTCTGATCGTCACGTTACTCACCCTCTGGTCTACGAGGTATCCGCACGACTTGAGTCCCGCCCGGATCACGGAATTCCATTTTTTTGCTGAGAGATGATGTATCGAACCATCATCCAGCTCAATGGTACAGGCATTTTCCATCATGCAATTTTCAGAGTAAGCTACCTTGTACATGTTCTTACGGCTGATGGCACCGATCTCTTCTAACAGGTTGACCATGCGGTATACAGTTGCGACTCCCAGCTTGTCATCCTCTTCCAATGCCCGGTAGAAGATCTCCTTACAGCTGGAGCATTCGTTCTGGAGGATAATATCAATCAGCCGAAGACGCTGTTTTGTAATGCGGCAGCCTTTTTCTTTCAGCTTGGTCAATATGATCTCTCTCTGCATTTTCGTGGTCTGATAGCTTACCTGTTCCTTAGTGTCCACAATGACCTCCGCAGTGGCTGCAATCGCCACCGCACTGAATGGATTTTCCATTCTTTTTGTCTTTTATCATTTTGCGGACAATCAATGCGACTACACCGGCCAGTATCGCCAATACAACTACGGTTCCCATAGACTGCCTCCTTACTCTTACTTTAAAATCCTGCGGGTTCCCTTATCGAAGACCCGCAAGTAATGTTACGTTCCTATCTGTTTACTCCCCTCACAGGTATCGGTCTTTGCCTGCAAGCAGTCACGCCGGACACCTGCGAGTGAGCTTAATTATTTATTTTACTTATGCAACCTTCCTGCTGTCAACCTTCAGAGTGGTGCTCTCCTTGTAAGGACGGAAGAGCAGGTAAATGAAGCCGATGATCAGAAGGAATGCTACTACAGTGCCGATACCGAAAGCACCGGTGGTGATCAGCGTACCGATCTGATATACACACAGGGATACCACATATGCCAGACCGCACTGATATCCGATAGCGATCCAGAACCATCTGGTATTGTTCATCTCACGCTTGATCGCACCCATAGCTGCGAAGCAAGGTGCGCACAGCAGGTTGAATGCCAGGAATGCATAGCCGCTTGCTACAGTGAAGGTAGCTGCCATGTTAGCATATACGGAACCCTCGCCTGCGCTGTAGAGGATACCCATCGTACCTACGATGTTCTCCTTTGCTACCAGACCGGTGATAGATGCAACAGTTGCTTGCCAGTTACCGAAGCCCTGAGGGATGAAGATCCATGCCAGGCACTGACCGATCTTGCCCAGGATACTCATATCGATCTCATCCTCAGCCAGCATGCGGAAGCCGTCCTCGGTGAATCCGAAATAAGTAGTAAACCATACAACGATGGTGGACAGAAGGATGATGGTACCTGCCTTCTTGATGAAGGACCAGCCACGCTCCCACATGCTGCGCAGTACCGTACCTACGGTAGGCCAGTGGTAAGCGGGAAGCTCCATAACGAAAGGAGCAGGATCGCCCTCGAAGATCTTGGTCTTCTTCAGGATAATACCGGAGCAGATGATTGCTGCGATTCCCAGGAAGTATGCGGAAGGAGCAACCCATGCTGCGCCGCCGAAGATAGCACCTGCTACCATGGCGATGAAAGGAAGCTTAGCACCACAAGGAATAAATGTGGTAGTCATAATTGTCATCTTACGGTCTCTGTCGTTCTCGATGGTACGGGAAGCCATGATGCCGGGAACACCACATCCGGAACCGATCAGCATAGGAATGAAGGATTTACCGGATAGACCGAACTTACGGAAGATACGGTCCATGATGAATGCGATACGTGCCATGTAACCACAGGACTCCAGGAATGCCAGGAAGATGAACAGTACCAGCATCTGGGGTACGAAACCAAGCACTGCACCGACACCGGCTACAATACCGTCAAGGATCAGACCCTTCAGCCAGTCGGCACATCCGATCGCATCCAGACCGGACTCTAACAGTACGGGAATACCGGGTACCCAGATACCGTAGTCTGCGGGATCGGGAGCTTCTGCACCGTCTGCTGCGTATACATCAACTGCCTCTGCCAGCTCAGCACCGGTGTAAGTAACATCCTCTGTTGCCAGAGTCTCTTCATCTTCCAGGGTGTAATCTGCGGTAGCGGATGCATCGATGCCTGCTGCGAACTCCTGAACAGCTGCTACTGCTGCTGCGGGATCATAGTCTTCAGACTCGCTGTCGATGACTGCTGCCAGAGCTTCATCACCGTCAGCTTCTACGAATGCGTTGATCACATTCATTGCATCATCATAAGGTTCGGCTGCTTCTTCATAAGCACCGGTTCCGATGGTGAACAGATGCCAGCCATCACCGAATACGCCATCGTTTGCCCAGTCGGTAGCCCAGGTACCGACGGTGGTAACAGATACATAATATACGATGAACATAACCACTGCAAAGATCGGCAGTGCCAGCCATCTGTTGGTCACGATCTTATCAATCTTATCGGAAGTCGTTAACTTCTGGCCTTCCTTCTTGGTGTAGCATTCTTTGATGATAGAGGAGATGTATGTGTATCTCTCGTTGGTGATGATACTCTCTGTGTCATCATCCATAGCCGTTTCCAACTGCTTGATCTCTGCGGATACATCGGGAACGCTCTTCATCTGTGCCTGGATCTTGTCATCCTTCTCTAACAGCTTGATAGCGAAGAATCTCTTCTGTTCCTCGGGAACATCAGTCAGCTTCTTCTCTACGGTCTCGATCACGCTCTCAACCTCAGGTGCGAATTTATGTACCGCAACTGCTGCACTCTTCTTCTGTGCCAGTTCGATCGCTTTTTTGGTAGCGTTCTCGATACCGGTCAGTTTCAGAGCGGAGATCTCAACAACGGGGCAGCCCAGCTTCTCAGCAAGCTTTGCTACGTTGATCTTGTCGCCGTTCTTATTCACGATATCGATCATGTTGACAGCCATGACAACGGGGATACCCAGTTCCATCAGCTGTGTGCTCAGATATAAATTTCTCTCAATGTTGGTACCGTCTACCAGGTTCAGGATCGCATCGGGTCTCTCACCGATCAGGTAGTTACGTGCTACCACTTCCTCCAGAGTATACGGAGACAGGGAATAAATACCGGGTAAGTCCATGATGATCACGTCATCACCGTTACCGCCGTACTGTTTCTTTAATTTACCTTCCTTTTTCTCAACGGTTACGCCGGGCCAGTTACCTACGAACTGATTGGAACCGGTCAGAGCATTGAAAAGTGTCGTTTTACCGCAGTTAGGGTTACCTGCAAGTGCAATCTTAATTGCCATTTTTCTACCTCTTTCCTCTAAAATCATTTAATAACTATTCAGACCCCATTCGCAAAACGCTCTTTCAGAGCTTCCTTTTTGCTCATGTGATTAGCTTTCACTAATTAGTTCCAGCTAACCTTCCTGCTAAAAAAAAGATCATTTACTCAACGCAAATCATCTCAGCGTCTGCCTTACGAAGAGACAGCTCATAGCCTCTGACAGTTACTTCCACGGGATCTCCCAAAGGAGCAACCTTTCTCACATAGATCTCAACGCCTTTGGTAATGCCCATGTCCATGATACGTCTCTTGACAGGCCCTTCACCATTCAGTTTAGTTACCTTTACGGTCTGTCCGCAGGGAACTTCCTTCAATGTCTTCATTTTCTCCTCCTATTAGCATCTTTTGGTACAGCTGCCCGCTACACCATGATTTTATTGGCCATATCCTTGCCGATGGCTACTCTGGATTCCTTGATATTCACAATCAGGTTGCCTTCGGTCTGGGACACAACTGTCACTTTACCACCTACTACAAATCCGAGGGTCTCCAAAAACTTCTTCGTCTCCTCTTTGCCGCCGATCCTCTGGATCGTGTTCTCTTCACCGGCACCTACCATACTCAGGGGCATCATACACACTTCCTTCCCTTCAATAGTATTGAACTGCTTGCATTTTCTCATTAGCTCTTAATGAGATTCATTCTCAATTCACGTGGTTAGTATATACTAACCTTTTTTTACTGTCAATATATTTTTTTGATTTTTTTCATAGAAATCTCGTAGGAATTGCTTATTGATATTTTTTCTCATTAAGTTGAAATCTTGCATTTCCTACCCTTTTCTGCTATTCTTATTGTAATGCCTGCGGATGGTTAAGTTTCCACATGTAGAGCAGGTATTTCGGTTCAAAATGCTATGTATGGGAAGGGTATGGTCATTACATGAAAATACAGGAATCTGCTGAGAATTATCTGGAAACGATCTTAGTGCTGAAGAAAAAGAACGGTGTTGTCCGTTCCATTGATATTGCCAACGATCTGGGTGTGTCCAAGCCCAGCGTCAGTGTCGCTATGAAGAATCTCCGCAATGGGGAATATATTGAAATGGACAAGGAAGGCTACATCACCCTGCTGGATAAGGGGCGGGAAATCGCAGAGAAAATCTATGAACGTCACACATTTCTTACGGACTGGCTGACTTCCATCGGTGTGGATCCCACTGTTGCTGCTGAGGATGCCTGCCGTATCGAGCATGTGATCAGTGCAGAGACTTTCACTGCTATGAAGAAGACATTGAAGACAAAATAGAACTCACAGTGAATCATTGCATGTTATTTGAAAGCAAGAACTCCCGGTGCGATATTACTCCGGGAGTTTTGTTATTATCATAAGCTCATTACCTGCGCTCATTAAATCTTAATTGTCACCCATTTTCCCTGTCGGAACCGAATCGACGCAAACAGAAATCTGGATACCTGATCCGCCAGAATGCCCATCCAGATACCGGTCATTCCCAGTCCCAGAGTAAACCCGAAAATATAGGATACCGCAGATATTCACCAGATTGGAGATCAGATTCGTCCTAAGAGCGATCATCGTATTGCCCGCGCCGCGCTGTGCCGCATTGATTCCCATGGACAATACGTTGAAGATCATGCCACCCATGATGATCCGGTAGTATCTCGCCGCCATGGCATGCGTGTCCTCACTCGATCCGCAGAATTCAATGATCTGATCCGCGAAGCCCACCGTCAGTGCACTGATGATCACCGCTGCCACAATGCAAAAGCAGATCGTCATCACCAAAATCTCGTTGGCCGCCTGCTGCCTCTTCTCTCCAAATCGTCTCGCCACCAGGGCGGAGATTGCTACATTCGCTGCGATGAACAGTGCCAGCCCCAGGAATTTCGGCTGTGTGGTCAGACCTACCGCTGCCACCGCATTGGCTCCGAGCGTACTCACCATAAAAGTATCCACCATACCCGCCAGTGCGATAAAAAAGGATTCGCAGACCGCCGGCCACGCCAACCGGATTGCTTCTTTTGTCAGGGAACCCTGTGTGTGTTCTGTGTCCATATCTATGTTACCTATTACCTTTTCTTGGATATTTCCTGTTTCTGATAGTCATAATGCTTTATTACAATCTTAATCATACACCAAAACCACAGCTTGCCGAAAGTCCCAAATTTTTATCCTTTTTTATGGTGAGATACATAATTTTTGTCTCATTTTCATACAATACTAATCAGACCATACACGGATATTGACACATGCAAAATCGTATTTTCAAAGGAGGCTTCCATGCAACTCTCCGACAAATTTCACAATATTCACTGGAAAAACCTCATCACTGCCGTTGCCATCCCTCTGGCGGTAGGCGGACTCTCCGCCTGGATCACCAAAGACGGTATGAAAGCCTTTGAAACAGTGAATCAGCCTCCCCTGACGCCGCCCATGTGGCTCTTCCCGGTGGTGTGGAGCATCCTGTTCGTCCTCATGGGAATCGCCTCTTACCTCGTTGTCATGCAAAAAGGTGAGGACACAAAAGCCCTCACCTTGTATGCTGTACAGCTTATCTTTAATTTTTTCTGGTCCATCTGGTTCTTCAACCTGGGATGGTATCTCTTCGCCTTTTTGTGGCTGGTCGCTCTATGGATCCTGATTCTCGCCACTACCGTTGCCTTTTACCGCATCTCGAAGCCTGCCGCATGGCTGATGCTGCCTTATCTGGTGTGGGTGGCGTTCGCGGGGTATCTGAATCTGGGGGTGTGGTGGCTGAACCGGTGAAAGAGTTTTCATAATGTGCTGATCTGCCATTGCCGATTGTAATCTATTTCTGCACCAGGCTGGTGCAGCTTTCTCCAAATGAACTTAACAGCATGGATTCTTAATTATTTCGCAACAGCCTTGACGTTTACATATCTATACATCCCCCTGAAATGCCGGACACATTCTTTCGATTTCCCCACGGCTGATTCCATATTTTCCGGCAAGTGACCGCCAATTATCTGCTACCGTTTTTCTAATGGCTGTGACATTTTTCTTCGCCTGTTCTGTTGATATCTCATAGTATGGCGCTGCCTCTATTGCCAAATCAAAATCTATCGCAGAATTATCTTCGTCCACATTCAGTGATAAAAATTCTCCATAAATATCCGGATTCACATCATACATCGGAGAAAGTACCCACCCTTTCTCCTCCAGAATAAATCCATGATTTCTAAAATGATCGTCTGTATTGGACACTGCCATGCTAAACACAATACGCTTCCACAATTCCTGTATATCTTTTTTAGGTGTTGCTCCGTTTGCTTTCAGAAAAGAAACTATTTCAAGATAGCTACTTCCGTCCGCTGCGTTTGCACCATCCTTTTTACCAAGCATAGTCATTGCTGAAGAAAAGTGAATTCTTCGGCTTTCTATTCTGTCAAATCGCTTTACAAGAAATGTCGTTCCCAATCTGGAAAATTTTTCAGCTTTTGCCTCCGGAACATTAAGTCCACACATAACAGCCAGTTCATGTACTACCATTTCCCATGCCCCGGAATTAAAATCATCATTTTTAGACGGAAATTTGGCAATCCAAAGTGAGCCATCCGTCGCCAGCACAGAGGCTTTGGGTCTCGCCCCTCCCAAAGAAGATCCGGGAGCAAGTAATTGTTTTAACCATTTCTCATTCAGCCCCTTTTCATCATTTTCAAACGCAATCGATGCCTGTTCGAGTTCTCTTAATGACGTCCACGGTGGTGTTGCAAATTCCCTGTCATTGGACAAGAATTCACCTTCCAACTCCGTTTTAAAACGCAATCCGCCCATTCTTGCTTCATCATACACTCCCAGAAGATAATCACTGTCTAAAAGCTTTCTAGGTTTTTCACCTGCATTTTTGGCACGCAATTCCTCTCTGCGTTTCATCAGACGCTGTCCCCATCTATCAGGGCAGGAATCGGCAAATACTCCGAATATCTTCTTATCATCGTGAATATATTGCCTTCCCTTATACATCTGTAAATCGGGATCTAATATCATATTTCCCTTTTCCAGCCATTTCTGATCATACTCAAAAGAATAAAATTCCTTTCCTCTCGTCTGCGAAACATAGATTGTACCTATAATTTCTTCGTGATAAGGCTGAAAATCAGCAAAAACAAAAATCTTTTTTTCTTTATCCACTCCCTATCCCCTCCTGGGTGCGCGCTTTCTTACAGGCAAATCAAGATCCTGTAATTTCCGTCCCAATTCATCATCTTTAGCAACAAGCAGTAAATCCTTATCCATATAATTCAATGCATGAAGCACAGCCGCATAGCACCCCATTGCCACAGAAGGTGAGCCTTTTTCTATGGATACTAAAGTAGCTCTGCTGATTCCTGCTCTTTCCGCAACCAATTCCGACGTCAATTTTCTGCGCAGCCTTGCATACTTTATCTGTAGTCCCATTTGCTCAAGTATTTTTTCTGTTTCAGGCAACAACACTATTGTTTTTTTCGGCATAATCCCATCTCCTTATGTAAATATTATTAAACATTTATATCTACTTTGTCAAATTTTATTTACACTATTGAAAAATATCTCTGTCACGGATCCGACAGAGATATTATATAGTATGCCTATTACTCCGTTATCCTATAACGAATAACATACTGTCAAATATTACGCACAGCAATCTGTTAGCTACTCCCCATTATTTTGTAGAAATTAATTAGATTCAACTTCCTGTGCTACATCCGCTGCCTGAGTCTCCGGCTCGGTATCGGCGATTTCAATCTGATCTGCCAAGTCCATGCAGTCTATATAATGATCTCCTATCCGGAACGCATAGAAACTTCTGTAATCCGAGGTCATAGGGTCTGTATCCTGATGCTTTCCGGCATTATTATCCTGAAAATATTTCGGAAGGTAGTCAGACTGCATATGTATGTCCTTTGCGTCCATGTTCTGCAGATAAACATAAATAATGGTATTACTGTCGTCTAACGTGATGGCATATTCATATCGGTCGATCCAATTTGCCATTGCCACATACGCAACGCTGCAATAATTTTCTTCATCCTGATAGAGCATATTCGTCTGATCCTGATAAGAAAATTCCAAATTACGCAGACGTTCTGTTTCTGCCTCATACTGTTCCCTGGTATATTGATTTTCCAAATAGATCTGGCAGGTTGCTGCAAATATTTCATCACGGGTCTGATAATAAAAATCTTGTGAAACGGTATCCATATCTGCGGAAGGAAACACCGCTAACGGGCTGTATACTCCTCCCTTTCCCTCTAATTTGTGGTATGCTTCTCCCTCCCGGGAAGTGATTCTTGTCCCATAAATAAAATGATAGCATACGTAAGACAAAATTATCCCCAGCACAAGCACTGCTGCCACAACTGCTGCCACAACCGCAAATACTACTTTCTGCTTTTTGGTCATTTTTTGTTCCTCCCACAATTATCATTGCAATATCATTCTTTTTCCAACAGGTAAAAAGCACAATCCATCGTAAGAATAACAAATTGTGTATTACCGGAAATCATTATGTTCACTGCCGGAGGCTGCCGTTTTATTCCATCTCTCGTGCCTCTTATTTCCAAATCCTGAAATTCACCATAATTCAGAATCCAATCATATAGTTCCGGATCTTCTTTTATAGCTTCCTTTACATTATAATAGATTAAATTACGCTCTTTTATAGGAGATACCTCATAAGAAGGTTCTAAAATCTCGCATTGATAACGTTCATATTTTTCAAGCCCTTCACTGGAAAATACATCTTCATTTATCACAATATGATTGCCTATGATATCATGTCCTTCCGGATAATTCGTATAATCGTTTTGTACGTGTGTAAAGCCAAGCAATTTCGTAACTTTCCACTCACCAAAAAGCAATTCTTTGATCTCATCCATGGATAATTCGTCCACACTGCCATCTGCTATTTCCGAATCTGGCTCTATCGTTTCTTCCGCATTCAGGTTTTCCGATTCTATCTCGAGCATATTATTAATTCCGATAATTGATAGTTTCCAAGGTCCTGTTCCTTTATAAACATTGTCAAACCAGATTTGTCCATCCCCCATCATCACCCCTTGCCAATTACAAAACATTTTTCGGCATGTTTCAGCACGAATAGCCTCTACAAATTCTTGATTCAGCTTTCCATCAATATCGAGTTTTAAAAAATCTTCACGATTATTAACCGTAGTACCATTTATTGCAATAGGATATGAAATTTTCTCGGATAGCGCATCCCAATCATGCTTTAAAACATCATTTTTAATCTCTTCAGCAAATTGCTCCTCTGCTGTTACTCCTGTAGATGTCATATAATAATCTTCTTCTGTTTCGCTGCTTTGAATGCTTTCATCACTTTCACGTACTTCATAGTCTTCTGTATCACTCATGGCAGGCATCTTTTTTTCTTCAGGTATACTGTCTATATGCTGATTTTTCATCAAAAATATGTAAGACATAATTATCCCCAGCACAATCACTGCTGCCACAACCGCAAATACTACTTTCTGCTTTTTTGTCATCTTTTTGTTTATCTCCTATTATCTTCTATTTTCTTCTGTAAATGAAAAATACGGAATCTCCAGCTCTTCACCATTACCTTCGTTTGCATTCAGCCATTCCATATACTCCGTCTCATCGCCTTACATATTTTCAAAAAATTTCTAATCCTCTACAATCTCTTCTCCATAATCATAGATAGGCATCTGACCGGAAACATAAACATCAACATTATAGATTTCACCGGTCGCTTCCCCCGGTATGCCGAATTCATGGAAACATTCTCCTAAAGCATAACGATAAATGGTATATCTCTCTTTGCCCATATAAGTATGTTTGTCATAAGAATCTCCATATTGGTCGACCATTTGAGAATAAGTATTTCCGGAATATATGCCTCTCGAGGTATGTGCGAATGTTTCATTACTGCTGATTCTTATTCTGACACATTCTTTTTCAAGAAAATAAACTTGTATAAATTGAGCCTCCCCATCACCTACGTTATAATAATAATTATATTTTTTGTTATCCGAATCCTCAACCTTTTCATACAACAGCCCCATCTTATCCAGCTTCCCCAATATTTCCTGCTCACCTTCATATAAGGAAACTGAAAAATCTCCTATATTGATAACGACATCCATATCTATCTGTGCATTTGTTGCATTTGGCATTTCATTTGTCGAAAAGCTAACGATATCTGGCCCTTTTCCTGTCAAAACCGTTTCAGGTTCTTCCGCCACAACTGTAGCAGTCTCTTTCTCCCATGCAGATGTTTTCGTCCCGGTGTCTATTTCTCCGCATCCCATTAACATCAAAGATGATACTGTACCTACAAGCAATAATGCTATTGTTTTAAAAGTTTTCATTCGTAATCCCCTCGCACGTCATCGCAATATCATTCTTTTTCCAACAGGTAAAAAACAAGCACTGCTGCCACAACTTCCCACTGTATAACTTAACTTGTCTTCCGTAAATTCAGGAAAGGACGCACCTCTACGTTCTCCGGTCTCTTCCCATCATATAACAATTGCACATACTGTTCCGCCTCTTCATCGGAGACATCTTCCTGATCCGTAAATACTATCATTATTAGTTCAATTTCACTTTGTTCCGGCTGCTTTCTAATTATGTTCAGGGAATGGAAATACATCTCGCTGTAATCATCTTTCCAGGTGCCGTCTTCCGAATCGTTTTCAAACATGAAATAATCCGTTCCATCAAATTCTATATAACTTAAACTCCATAGTTGACTCGCTGTAACCAATTCCTCACTCACTAAATGGTGTACAATCACTAATTGCGCCGGTTGATTCTCTGATGTCTGCTCGTAAAATTCGTCCAGCAATTCTGCTCCGCTACATTCCCTTGACTGCCAATCCAAGACATACACCGGATAATCTTTGAGTTCATCTATATTTAACGGAAGGACGGATAATTCCTGTCTGATTACTTCCGGATCGGTTTTCCCTTTTAAATTTTCCAAACTGAAATCTTCCAATAAATCAACCGGCTCAGTCTCTTCATTTGATACAGCTGTAGTCGTTATGGTATTAGGTGTCATCTCCTCGGTAACTTCTGAAGTATTCTGTTCCGGTGCGTTCTGCCCACAACTTACCAAGCTTAACATAATTATTAATAATGTCACACACCTCATCTTTGCTTTGTACATACTTTTTCTGAATTCTCCTCCCATAAGCATTTACACAAACGATATTTTAAATTTGTAACTCTTTTTATGTTACAAATTTAAAATACCATATTTTTATCACAATTTCATTAACTGATGCTAATTATTTTGATATTTTCAATTATTGTGCTGCTATCATCTCTTTCTCAATATATGAAAAAGCACCCTAACCTGTTTTGGCTAAAGTTCTCATCTTTACATTCCCATTTCTTCTATCTCTTTAAGCATAAATTCTTCTAATTTCTTCTTATCTGGCAAATGCAGCATGTAAGTTGAAACAAATAATGGATTATCCATACCTGATAATGCATATTCTACCATTTGCGACCCTTTATCTGTGCAAAGAAGTATTCCTACAGGCGGATTATCACCTTCATTCATTTCATTTTTCTTATAATAACCTACATAAGCATTGAGCTGTCCTAAATCTTCATGCTTAAATTCATCATTTTTAAGTTCAATAATGTCATTACAATGTAAAATACGATTATAAAAAACAAGATCAATAAAATAATACTTATCATCTATTACAATTCGCTTTTGCCTAGCTTCAAAACAAAATCCTTCACCAAGTTCAAGCATAAACTCCTGCAAATGATCCATAAGTGCTTGTTCCAAATCCGATTCAGACACTGCATCTTTCGCAGCCAGCCCTTACATAAAGATTTGTCTTTATCTGTCTACGAAGTTCTCTCACATTCCAGTTGCACTTCATGCATTCTGTTTCGTAAAAAAATCTTTCAAAAGCATCTGTCAGTCCCATAATCTCACGTATATGTGAAAACGATAAATTATTGACCAAAACATCTGGATCTGTAACAAATTGGTTCGACGCTGTCGAACTTTTTCCAAAATCTAGTAATTCAATTTTGTTCGGCGCCGTATTAATCATTATCCCATTATCTTTTCGTATCTTTGACTCTTCAAGGTAGGAATCTCTCTTAATTTCCGCAGCGTCGCTCCTTATTTTTGTGCATTGCACGGTTTTTGGTAATGATATTTTACCCAATCATTACTTTAACTTAAAGTATGCCAATTAAGCTCAAATAAATCACTCTCAAATAGCTTTTCTTTCCAATCATTATACTCTCCTTCATCTAAACGAAGAGAGTCTTCATAAAATCGCACAAAGTATATTTTTTTATCACCATCTTTATCATCTTTAAACGGAAAATTATCCTTATATTCCGGGCATGCGTTTAAATCTAACTCTTCAACACTGGCAATACATTCGTACATATTTTCCATTTCATTATACCGATATACTTCATACGGCCAAAAGTCATCATTATATGTATATCCCGAATGTGATGCCGGAGCATATATCAATCCATTTTCATAAAATCTACATCCATAATAGTAGTCAAATAATAATTCAAGCTCTTCTTTTTTCTCGGAAAATCGGTAAATATATTGTGCACTGTCCGAATTGCACGTTCCTTCAACTCCTATCAATAGCTCATCTATACCATCATCATTTATGTCATATATTATGTATTCATCGGGATATGCTAGCTCTTTTTGTTTTTCAAAACCAATACCATTATCAACATAACAATAATCTCCGTTTGGCAAATATCCCGTATTTTCCAATTTCTCGATCGCGTTTAGATAAATTTGATTTATTTCAGTATAATTCCCTATCTCAATTACATAATCATAACTATAGGTATGCACATACAACCGGTCATCCTTCTCTGCCATGAGGTCCGGCATCTTTTTCAGAGGCAGGCGGTCAATCACTTCTCCGGTATTTTTATCCAACTGGTAGAGGTAATCATCCTCTGCGGTAAAGCCATAGCCGCAGAAGATCACGTCCCCTTTCACGAGAAAATTCATGCTGTTATAAGTCTGGTCTGCACTTCGCCACAGCAGTTTCTCATTTTCCAGATCGTATGCAAACATAAAACAGCTGTCCGGCTGGGCATAGCCGTTCATTACCGATGCCCCGTAGAAGATCCCGTTCTCAAGCCGGGCGTTATTACCGTTAACGTACCATTTGTCTGTGGGATATTCCAATACATACAGGCAGTTCTCGCCATCAAAAATGCTGAGTTTACCATCGTCCCACTGGTAGGTGTAATTCTCATCATAGAAGCAGTCCCAGTTCTCACCGATCATGGGAAGGGAAACATCTTCCGATGCATTGTACCATTCATCCGCAAAAGTAATATTGTTATACGTCTCGGAAAGGACTTCCATGGAATAGGGTTGCGCCGCAGTTCCTTCCGGGTGAAATTCCGATACTCCGGTGAAATCTATCGTAATTTCTTTCGGTGCAACGGGTGTTTCCCGGGATTCTGACTCTGTGAGAGCTCCGGAGGTCTCTGGTGCATCTATTTCAGTGTCTATGTTGATAGTATTTTCGGTCTGGCTCTCTGCTTCGCTGTTCTGTGTTGCATTGGTCTCCCGGGCGCCGCATCCCGTCAACAGGCAGGCGGACAGTGCGAATGTTGCTAATCTGTATTGCTTTTTCATGATAATCTCCCTTACTGCTTAAAATTTTCACGCATTTCTTACTTTAAATCCGTAACTCTTTTTATATTACGAATTTAAAATATCATATTTTTGTCGCACTTTCATTAACTGTTTCCAATAATTTCATATTAAAATAAACAATTCCGATGTAGCTTATTTCTATTTACCGTCCAGATACCTTTGCATAAAATTTGAGGCGGTAATTCAACGATGATCTATTCGATTTCCGCTGATAATTACCGCCTGAACATCATTATTCTTCTCTGTCAACTCTTTCTGTTAATCAATCGTTTTCATCTTCTTTTGAAATCTGGGGTGCTATTTGACTTTGCGAATCATTATTATGCTGCAGCTCTTGTGCATTGCCACTGCTTTGTGCAAATGTTATGGCACTGCCATTTGTTTCATAGGATCGAATGATCTTTATATTCTCGTCTGTCATCTCGGTCAGTTCCACCTCCAATCTCAGTGGATTTTCCCTAATGGCGGAGGTAACTACAAATGGTAATTTCCCGGCAACCATATCTGCCGAAATTTTCTCCTGCAATGTTTCTACATATGCCCCTGATGGTGTTCCATCTGAATTTCTGGAATCTAGAATTGTGTTTGTACCGGTCATATTGGGTTCTGCAAATATGATATCATCACTGTTCCGGCCGGTAGTGATCTGTCCGTTTTGCACCCAGATTTTACGAATATCCTGTGCGAAGCTTCCCACTTCCTGTAATTCGCCGTTCCGGTACCGGAACAGAAAGCTCTCGTACTGCCCCTGCTCATCTTTTCTGGTAAGGGCTAACAATATCTGTCTGCCGTCCGGGCTGAAGGCATAGATGCTGTTCCCCAGATTCTGTGCCGTCCGCATCTCGCCACTCGTCGTGTTGACCGTAAAAACATACTGATCCAGCGGAGAATGATCCGGCGTATTCAGTGCCTGCGCCATCCTGGAACGAAGCGTGATCCGGTCTGCGGTTCCGTCTCCGTCCAAATCAAGCAGCGCATAGGTCTCCTGTGCCGCACGCTCGGACACATCATAGACAACTCCTACTTTTGTCAGGATTTCCTGCCTCTGTGCGGCTGCATAGGCATCTATCTCCTCTGCGGTCAGTTCCGCTGCTGTTTTCCCGTTCCATACCGGCCTTACAGACAGGATCGGCAGCTTCAGCTGTTCGCTGCCATCACTATTTTCGAAGATCCAGTAACCGTCCTCTGCACGAAACGAAGCCTTGTCGAAATCCTGCGCCTCCGACGGCAGCTTCCAGTCCGTGACCCCGTTTTCTCCGGTCTGTCCCGAAGTATCATATTCCCGGATCGTGTCGATCCAGATGTCCAGATCTCCATCCTGATAATCAGAAGCTGCAAAATAGTACAATCGGACACTATCCTGTTGCTTCAGATAAGCCATCTCCTGTCTATAACTGTCAGACGTATAGTAATTTCCCACATTCTGGTAAACCGTGGAACGTCCCTCTGCCGCACATCCCGGCGCTATATATCCCGGAACCATACAATTTAGTCCGGCGTCGTCCCCGGTGGCCGCATAAATACCGTAACTGGAGACCTGATAAGTAGCAGCAACATCCGCAAAAGATCCGGGGGATACCTTTACATACACCCATTTTTTCGACAGTTCTGCCACGGTAGCCCAATCTTCATCCCTGGGTCCGTATTCCGCATAGACCACTCTGGCCTGATTTTCTCCGTCCAGAGGACCGGTAGAATGCCGGCCTTTACTGTCGATGTCTCCCAGGGAGAGCATCCAGATCTGACTGCTCTCCTCCGCAAATACCATGGGAATATCGATACCGGATCCATCAGTGAAAATATAATGTACGTTTGCCACAGAGCCTTCGCCGGGTCTTGTGGAATCCTTTTGGAAAAATAAATACTGCCTCCCGGCTTCATAGAGCAGTTCCGTCATTTCACCGCTGCCACCCTGTAGATTCAGCAGAGCTTCCGCAGCCTTCACCGGATCCTTGTAGGTCTCATGGGCAGCGGCATCTCCGTCTAAAATCCGCTGATGCAGTTTCCGCGCCGCGACACCATCGTAGCCAAGATACTGGATGCCGTCCTGTCCGGCAAAAGACCGGGTATCCTCCAAGGCAGACACATCAAACAGGCCACTGAACTCTTCCCTGCTGTGGATACCCTGCTCAAATACCGTCAGCCATTCCGTTTTGGCAGCCTCATAGTCCACTTCACCCGCCGTTAAATCCCCTTCCGCTGTTTCATCCGACGTTCCTGTCATGTCTGTCGCTTCTGTCGCATCCGCCCCAGTCTCCGTATCATTATCCGCATTTACTGCATCTGTTCCACCGCCAGGGTTGCTACACAGGCATACCACCAATATCACAAGCACCGCTACCGCACCAACCAACATCCAAAACGGCGGCTTGCGGTAGTCCAGCACGTGGCGGATACGATTTTTCACATGGTCTTCTCCGAAAGAGAGCAGTGCGCAGATGGAACCGCCCCGATAGCGTTTCCATTCGCCGCCGGAAGCCTCTTCCAACAGGGTATAGGAATAGATTTTCTTGCTCTCCTCCCCGAGGAGCTTCACCACTTTTTCATCGCAGGACATCTCGCAGTCCATGTTCATCAGATAAAATGCCAGCCACACCAGCGGATTGAACCAGTGGACGCAACAGATCACCAACGCCGCAGGCTTAAACAGATAGTCCCTGCGCTGTAAGTGCACCCGTTCATGACACAGAACAACTTTTCTGCTCTCCGGATCCAGACCTGAAGAGAGATAAATTACCGGATGGATCAGCCCCATGACGAAGGACAGATGCCCACCGTCGATCTCGCAGATCCCAGGTTCCACCTGCCTGACACTATTGTCAGATCTACGAATCCGATGACGCATGCGCAGATAGGAAAAGACATGAAAAGCTAAAAAGCCTGCCATTCCAATCAGCCATAATAAGGCAAGTCCCCGGAGCCACAAGGGGCGGGATGAAATGCAGGTGTCAGCTGCTCCATCTTCAGTTCCCGCCGATTGAGCAGCATTGCCTGTTATCTGCTCATGATCCGCACGGTCAGTTCCGTTTGCATTTTGTCCGTTCACCACGGTTATCGAATCTGCCGGGTTTCCTGACATCCCGCCAGGCACATTCACATTATTATTGGTATCTGTGGTACCGACTCCAACACCATCACTTCTGGTCTGCCCGGTTACTGCATCCGCATCCGGAAAATCTGCCATATCGCCTGCTGCTCCACGGTTATCCCATTCGCCTGCCACCTGCATATCTGCCGCCATCACAGGACTCGTCTGTGTCCCCACTGCCAGCAGTCTCTCCGGAATCAAGCTGATTCCCGTCTCCGGCAGCACCGGACAGCACAACCGCACGAACACGATTCCCCACAACAGATAGGAGCACCATTTCGGCGCTTTTTTTAATAAAATTCTTGCCAGGATCACTAGCAGGATGCAATAACTTCCCACCAGGCTCAGCCGCCATATGCTGTCAAAAATCCTGTAGATGCCTTCACTCATAAGCCCCTCCTGTACTATCCCCGGAAACTCCGCTCCCTGTCATCGATGTTCTGTAAATCTCCAAAGCTTACTAATTTGTCACCCCGGTAGCTGAGACTTCCACTGTCTCCTTCCTGCAATTCTCTGTAAATTCTGTTAGAGACTTCCAGCGTGATCCGTTCTCCCGGTTTCTCCAGATTTTCAAAGATAACACTCTTGACATTTTCTGTCTCCATTACCCCGGAATTTACCATACCATCTGCCAGGTATACCGGCTGCCCCACCGCTGTGGACTGCTCTTTGCTGACGACTGTTGCCCTGCTCACGGTGTGTTTGCCTCTCTGTTTATTCTGAAGGCTCCGATCAAGCAGATATAATAAATATCCCAGGATTACTACTACGAATAACACGGCCAGTACATTTTCCACCGGACTGAATTTCAACTGCTGTATCATATGAACCCTCCCTTTTTAACCGGCGTGATTTAATCCGCCAAAATAATCATCATAGTTGATACCGGCTTCCAGACGGAACCACCCCTGCGTATTGTCTTCCGCCTGCAGGCAGATCCAGTTCTGCGTTGCATCCAGCTTCGTCATGCGTACCTTGCTTCCTGCCGGCAGTATGAATGTCTCACCATTCGGTGTACGGTACAGCGTCATATCCTGCAAAAGTTCCACCTCTGCATAGCCGCTCAACCAATATTCCTCCTGCGTTAGTTCCTGAAGATGCCCGTTTTTCGTCACATAATAGATTCTCTCGATAGAATCTATTGTCATTACGTTGTAGGGTTCGTGGACCTGCATCTGCCCATGTGAGATTTGGATGCGTCGAATATCCTGTTTTATCTGTCCGGTCTCCACCAGTTTCCCCTTTTCATAATGATAGAGCCTGGTCATTGGATCCGCACTGGGGCCATCTTCATACAATGCGATCAGGATCTGTTCCCCATCCGGGCTGAACGCGAAGATAGAATTGCTCATATTCTCCGTATAAATCTCCGTCGCCTGACCGTTTACTTCCAGCACTGCATCACTCAGGTCATAGCAATTCATTTCACTTAGTCCCATATTTACATATTTCGTATATTCCTCCAGGGAATATCCCTTTACCGGTTCCGCAGGATGTATCGAGATTTTCTCCGATATCCCGTCGCCATCCAGATCCAACAGGGCAAAGGTCTCATCCTCCGTTCGATTTGACACATCAAATACTACTCCCGGATAAGCCAGAGTATCGGCTCCCCGTGCGGCTGCATAGCTTCCATACAAGCTGTCAACCCCGGTCAACGGCAGTCGGATTGTGATCGCCGGATTGCTGCTATTTTCTATATAGTAGTAGCCTTCACCTACCCACAATCCATTCCCAATCTGTAAATTCTCCGGCAGTGCCCTGTCGGTTATGGTACCTGTGCCCAAGTCGTATTCCCGTAACACCGTAGGCATCCAGGCATCCGATCCAAAATGCGACTCATCGGGATCTGTCAGGTAATAGACCTTAATATCGCTATTATCCGTCAGTCCCCGGTCCGCCCGATACCCATTATAGACTTCTGATACTGAAGTCCGGTATGCTATCGGCACAGAAGTCACATCCGCGGGAACCTTCGCCGGAATCCGCTCTGCATGAATACAGCCAAAAGAATTGTCCTGCTCATCCATCAGATAGATTCCATAGGAAGACACCTGAATATGTTGTCTTTCTCCGATGTTGTCTTCTCCGGTATAACTGCCTTCCGGGAATAGATACTGCCCGGCGTCGCTAAGTTCATATTCCGCATACACATTCCGTGTGCAAATATCTCCCTCTAGCGGTCCATAGGTTTTGTCCGGATCACCACTGCTGCTCAGATCCCCGAAGGATAAAAACCACAGATGCTGTGTCTCCTCTGCCATTACCATGGGGATATCTATGAAAGAGGCGTCTGCCGCAAACGTATACCGTACATTGACCACAGAACCTTCTCCCGGAGTGTCACTGAAATTAAACTGCTGTTTTGCCTTGTAAAGTGTCTCCGTCACAGTCCCGTTTCCTTCCCCCAGATGAAGAAGTGTCACCGCAGAAGTCACTGGATCTGTGTATTTCTTGTATTCCTGTGAAGTATTTCCGTCTAATAAAGCCTTGAATATCCCATACACATAATCTCCGTTATTCTCTGCCCACACCAGATCATGTGCTGTGTTATCCCATTGAAAAGTCCGCTGTGCTTCTATGGTTTTCAGAGAAAAAATGTTGCCGAATTCTTCTCTGTTGTGAATCGTTATGCCAGCAAATTCTTCCGGAGTCACCACACTGCCCATACCGTTTTCCTGTGGTCCTGTCTCTGCACCGGAGTCTGCCGTCTCTGTCATGGTGCCGGGATTTGAGCCATCTGTCATATCTACTATGCCACCCGGGTTGCTGCACAGGCACACCACCAGTACCACGATCACTGCTGCCGCTCCGATCATGACCCAGAATGGCGGCCTGCGATAATCCAGTACATGACGGATACGATTCTTCACATGGTCTTCGCCAAAAGAAAGCAGTGCGCAGATGGAGCCGCCCCGATAGCGTTTCCATTCGCCGCCGGAAGCCTCTTCCAACAATGTATAAGAGTAGATTTTCTTACTCTCTTCACCGAGAAGCTTCACAACTTTTTCATCACAGGACATCTCGCAGTCCATATTCATCAGATAAAATGCCAGCCACACCAGCGGATTGAACCAGTGGACACAACAGATTACCAACGCCGCAGGCTTAAACAGATAGTCCCTGCGCTGTAAGTGCACCCGTTCAT
>ERZ827512.1649-NODE-1649-length-20863-cov-5.754085_pt1 | contig 20863 bp, 14 predicted proteins | sample MGYA00519916_ERZ827512 | MGnify/ENA primary metagenome ERZ827512 (study PRJEB31778, sample SAMEA3449335) | human gut metagenome | biome: human gut; feature: human-associated habitat; material: faeces | place: United Kingdom | collected 2010/2012 ... | reverse complement strand
GCTTTAGGAGATTATGTAAAGATGACACCTACTAAGTCATCTTATACAACAGATAGATCAAAGACCGGATATAGTAGTACTCAAACTATTAATCCTCAGGAATTAAATTTATGGCGAGTAATATCGATAAATAATGATGGAACAGTAGATGTAGTAAGTGAACATGTATCATCAAGAGCAATATATTTTGAAGGACAAACAGGATATCTTAATTTAGTTGGATATTTAAATGTACTAGCAAAGCAATATGAAAATAGTACATATACAAAAGGCTCAAGGCATTTTGGATATAATGGTCAGACAGAATATATAACAGATACATCTAAATTTACTATTCCAGCACCATGGACTTGTTCAACAGGAGAGAGTTGTAATCCAATTGAAAGTCTAGGAGGTGGAGATGAATTGTATACTAAAGATTATAATTTAGTCAAAAGTGTGTTAGGTACAGCAGTAGCAAGTAAACCAGATGGCATAAGTTATTATGATTACTGGATTGCATCTCGCTATTATGACTATTCTGCCAAGTGGGACGATAACTGGATTGGCCGGTATGTGAGCACGTCGGGTGACGTTTTCAACGGCGTCCTGTATAGCTGTGGTAGTTCGAGTTTTTACTCTGACAAATATTACAGCTCTCTTCGCCCAATACTGACTCTGAAATCTGGGCTCAAGTATTCAGGCCTTGGTACAGAGACTTATCCTATGGAAATAAGTAGTAGTTGATGTGTAGTGGATTATTCCCGAGGCCGCCTAAGGTGGTCTTGGGGATACTGCTGAAAACTAAGAATAAAGCTATTCTTGTCATACCATATTATCTAGAGTAAACACTTATGAAAATCTAGCACAAATTAAATATTTTTTGTTATAATTAAATAATCAAGTTAAGAGGTGTTTGAGATGGAGAAGTCAGAGAAATTAAAACAATTATTAGATTATATAGGTATAAATGAAGATAATATGGCTTATTTTATCAACAGTTATGTGGAAAAAGTATCTGTAGATAGAGAAAATAATATATTTATATTTTATATTAGAGTAAGTGATATTCCTAAAAAGAATGTGTATGATGATGTATTATCTTCATTATCTAGTTCTTTTAGTGCTAAGATAGATTTATATTTTTTATATGATGGTGATAATTATCAAAATATTACTAGTTATTTATATCCTATAATAGATAGCTATATAATGAATAGTATGCGTTATAGTGTATTTAAAGATAGAGAAGTTACTACTAATAAAAATAAACTAATATTTCCTGTATATAATAAATTAGAAGAGATGAATATATCTAATAAAGAAAAAGATATCTTAAAAACATTAAAGAAGTATGGTTTTAGTAATTTAGAAATGGAAATTAAGTTAGAAAAAAAAGAAGATGAAGATATCTTAAAGAAAATAGAAGCTGATAGGCAAGTTGAAATACCTAAATATGTAGAAAAGAAAAATGTTGTAGCAGAAACACCTAATAAAGATAATAAAAATTATTATAGACCTAAGAAAAGTCATGAAGTAACTAAAATAAAAGATTTAATATATGAAGCAGATAATATTAATGTTGAGGCACAATTATTTGGAATAGATGTATTTGAAACCAAGAGTGGATTTAAAATATTTACTTTGAAAATAACTGATTATAGTGATAGTATGTACTGTAAAATTTTTACTAAAGATGACGAAGAGACTGCTAGATTAAAAAGTACTCTAAAAAAAGGTAACTGGTATTTAATGTATGGAAGAGTTAAAGAAGATAACTATTTAGGTGGAGAGTTAGTCTTTATGACTAGATTTAATGATATAACCCCAATAGATGCTAAACTTGATTGGGTTAGAACTGATAACAGTGAAGAGAAAAGATGTGAACTTCATGCTCATACCATGATGAGCCAAATGGATGGTGTTATAGATGAAGTAAGATTAGTAAAACAAGCTATAAAATGGGGGCACAGAGGCATTGCCATAACAGATCATGATGGTTGCCAAGCTTTTCCACATGTATTTAATGAAGTAACAAGCTATAATAAAAAAGTATTAGCCCCGTATAAAGATAAAATAAAAGAATTAGAAGCAAAAAAGAAAGATATAGATAAAGATAGTGTTTGTGATATAAAATTAATTGATGATGAGATTTTAAAAACTCGTGAAGAAATGAAAGATGCTAAAACATTCAGAGCAATGTATGGTACAGAATTAGAAATGAGTAATGATACACTAGATATAGTAATAAATCCTAATGATGATCCAATCTATTCTTCTACTTATGTAATATTTGATACTGAAACAACAGGATTTAATCCAGGATTACATGACACGATGATTGAAATAGGTGCTGTAAAAATGAAAGATGGTGCTTTAATAGAATCATTCGATGAACTAATTAATCCTGGCGTTCTAATCGATAGTGAGATTACTGAATTAACTGGTATTAATAATAATATGGTTAAAGATTGTCCTAATGAAGAAGTTGTTGTTAAGAAATTTAAAGAATGGATAGGAGATTTACCATTAGTAGCACATAATGCTAAATTTGATGTAAATATGTTAAAGATGGCTTACCATAAGTATAACTTAGGTGAACTTAAAAATACTGTTTTAGATACCATGATAATATCTCAAGTTTATAATAAAGATTTAAAAAGACATAGTCTAACAGCCCTTACCAAAAATTATGGTATTACCTTTGAAGAAAGTGATGGTAGTGCAGAACATCATCACCATAGAGCTGATTACGATGCTGAGTTTACAGGATATATTTTCTTTAAAATGTTAAAGCAATTTGATAAAGATAAAACTAAGACTTTTAATGATTTAGCAAAAGTTCCAACAGAACAAGAAATTAATAGATGGAATAGAGAAGTACACGTAAATATGATTGCTAAAACTAGAGTAGGTTTAAAAAATATGTTTAAGATAATTAGTTATGCTGCAACAAAGTATTTAGTAAAGTCTCCTAGAATTCCTAGACATATTATAGAAAGTCATAGAGAAGATCTTTTAATAGGTAGTGGATGCTATAATGGAGAAGTATTTAAAGCAGCCCTAACTCAAAATGAAGATGAATTAAAAGATATAATGGCATTCTATGATTATATAGAAGTTCAGCCTATAAGTAATTATACTCACTTAGTAGCACGTCATGATATAAATAGTATAGAAGAAGTAAAATATGCTTTAGAGAAAATAATTAAATGTGCTAAAGAAGCAGGTAAATTAATTGTTGCAACATCTGATGCTCATACTTTAACTAAAGAAGATAAAATTTATAGAGAAATAATAGTTCATCAAAATGTTCCTGGTAAAGGTCGTCATCCATTAGCTAGATATTTAAATTTAAAAGGATATGAAACAATACCAGACCAATATTTTAGAACAACAGAAGAAATGATGGCAGAATTTAGCTTTCTAGATCCTAAACTTACCCATGAAATTGTTATAGAAAATCCTAATAAAATTTTAAATATGTGTACAGACTATGAAGTTATTATAGATACAGGTGGAATTCCTTTCTCTCCTAAAATAGATAAGTCTATTGAGACTGTAATAGATTTAGTTTATACCAAGGCTAAGAGTTGGTATGGAGAAAATCTTCCCTTTAATATAGAAGAGAGAATAGCTAAAGAACTATATGGTGACAGTGTGTTAGAAAGTATTAAAGCTAAGATGTCAAAAGATGATAATATGCCTGATAGTGAATATAATGCTCAAATATTTAAAAAATTACATGATACTATCTTTAAAGGTGATGATGAGGTAAGAAAAGTAGTTGGAGAAAATCTTCAAAATAGTAGTACAGATAAACTTAGTAAGGAAGAATTAGATAAGGCTGTAAGTAAAAAATTAGGTGGAATAATAGGTGGAGGCTTTGATGTAATATATCTTATTGCCCAAAAATTAGTAAAACACTCAAATGATGAAGGCTTTTTAGTAGGAAGCCGTGGTAGTGTTGGTTCAAGTTTTGTTGCAACTATGATGGGGATAACAGAAGTAAATCCACTACCAGCACATTATCGTTGCCCTAATTGTAAATATAGCATTTTTGAAGATGAAAATGGTAAGTCATTAGGAGCAGATTATTCATCTGGATTTGATTTACCTGATAAAAAATGTCCAAAGTGTTCTAGCACTTTAATAAAAGATGGACAAGATATGCCATTTGCAACATTCTTAGGTTTTAATGCTGATAAAGTACCTGATATTGATCTTAACTTTTCAGATTTAAATCAAGCATCAGCTCATAACTATACTAAAGTATTATTTGGTGAAGATAATGTTTATCGTGCTGGTACTATCGGAACAGTAGCCGAAAAAACAGCCTTTGGTTATGTTAAAGGTTTCTGTGAAGATCATGGAATAAAAATGCGTTCAGCTGAGGTAGAAAGAATTGCAGAGGGATGTACAGGTGTAAAAAGGACAACTGGCCAACATCCAGGAGGAATAGTAGTAATTCCTGGATATATGGATGTTTTTGATTTTACTCCATTTCAATATCCAGCTGATGATCCAACTAGTGCTTGGCGAACAACTCACTTTGATTATCATGCTATAGATCAAGATGTCTTAAAGCTAGATATTTTAGGACATACTGATCCAACTCAATTAAGATTAATTCAAAATTTAAGAGGTGTTAATGTTGTAGATGATGTTCCTCTTGATGATAAAGCGACAATGGGAATATTCTTATCTCCAGAACCTCTTGGAGTTACTAAAGAACAAATCATGAATGAGACAGGAACATTAGGTATTCCAGAATTTGGAACACCATTTACAATAGGAATGTTAATAGATACAAAACCTAAAACTTTTGCAGAATTAATAAAAATATCAGGATTATCTCATGGAACAGATGTATGGCTTGGTAATGCTCAAGAATTAATTCGTAGTGGAACAGTTGAATTTAAAGATGTAATAGGATGTCGTGATGATATTATGGTATACCTTATGTATCATGGATTAGAACCATTAAAATCATTTAAGATCATGGAATTTGTTAGAAAAGGTAAAGCCTCAAAAGATCCAGAAACTTGGAAAAAGCATGTTGAAACAATGGAAAAAGCTGGAATAGAAAAATGGTTTATTGATAGTTGTGCTAAAATAAAATACATGTTCCCTAAAGCTCATGCTGCGGCATATGTAATAAGTGCCTTTAGAATAGCGTATTATAAAGTTCATTATCCAGCAATTTATTATGCCACTTACTTTTCAACAAGATTTTCAGACTTTGATATAGTTTGTATGATAAAAGGATATAGTTCTATCAAGAGTAAAATTGTTGAAATAAATGAAAAAGGATATGATGTTACTAACAAAGAAGCAAGTGTTCTAGAAACATTAAAACTTGCCCTAGAAGCAACAGCTAGAGGAATAAATTTTGGTAATCTTGATATCATGAAGAGTGACGCTAAAGACTTTATTATAGCAGAAGATGGTGTAACTTTAATTCCACCATTTAGAACAATCGATGGACTTGGTGATACAGTAGCCCAAAGTATCTGTGAAGAAGCTAAGAAAAAACCATTCTTATCTATTGAAGATTTTCAAAAAAGATGTCGTGTATCAACTACTTTAATAGATAAAATGCGTCAAATGGATCTTTTTGGTGATTTGCCAGAATCAAGCCAATTAAGTTTATTTTAATTAGAAAAAGTGATAATATGTTAAGTAAAATATTTGATATAAATAAGTTTAAACCATTAAAATTAAATGATAAGTATTATTTAATAAGGGCTCTAAATATTAGAGATAGTAATGATATAAAAGAAAAAATTACTATCTCTAATAACGAAATAGTAAAAATAAGAACAGATAGAGAAAGGTATATAGGACAAGCTAAATATCATGAGAACTCTCATTTAACTTTAGAAGAAGTATGTGATCATATTAAAGAAAATCATAGATTAGATACTAACTGTATATCTTTATCTATTAATCCCAATGTATCAGCTCTTTATGGAAGAAAATTTTATAGTGATAAATATGTTCTAATTCAAGTCTCTTATGATGATATAGCAGAAAATAAAGTAATAAATGCAGGCTTATTTATCTTAGAAGAAGTTGAAAAAAAAATTAATAATATGATAAAAGCTAAATATTTTTCTAAAGTTACTTTGCAATCTTTAACTAAAATAGATAAAATGTCTCATAAGCAAGAATTAGATGAATTTATGTTTAAGCTAAAAAAAGAAGCAAATTTTTATCTATGCACAAGTAATAGCTCTATAAAATATTTAGATATGACTGATGAACAGATATTAGCTAAGAATAAAGTAATAGCAAAATTATCTATAATAGATAAAAAGATAATTAGTAATATGTCTAACATAGAATTAATTAATACAATAAATTTAGCTTTTTCATCACTAGAGTTTATCCACTATAAAGAAATATCTAAAGAAAAGATAACTACTTTATCTAGTAGCATGATAGATATTCTCTCTATACTTTGGCAACTACCACCTGATACTCCTAATTTAGATGATGTAAAAGTAATTGTTTTAAAGTATATATTATCGAAAAAAGCAATAGATATTAATTTTAAGTATGAAGATTATAATGATTATTTTAATGAAGAAGACTTTAATAAAAAAGTATTCTATTTAGCTAAGTCAAAATTAAGAGCAATAAATGCTACTAACTATTTAAAATTAATAGCTGGTAATAATTATCAAAATCTTTATCAGTTATTAGAAAATAAAACTTATGGTATAGAGCCAGTTATATTTTCTGATGTAGATAATAAAAAAATTAAAGTTAATAATTATGTATACATGAATTTTCCTTTATCTGATAAATACATTTTTGATGTATTAGATAAAATGGATAGAAAAGAATTAGAAAAAATTATTTTAAATCCTGAGACAATAAGGAATTTAAAACTACGTAATAAATAAAAAATTATTATGATATGAGGAGGTAATAGAATGAATAGACCTATATTAATTCAAGTTGCTATGGAAATAGAATGTCAAAAAATATTAGAAAGTATTAGTAATATAGAAGAACATAATTTAAATAATTATAAAGTATATACAGGGTTATTTAATTCTTATGAGATAGTAATATTATTATCTAAAGTAGGACTTATTAATACTTCATCATCACTAACTATGGCAATAGATAAGTATCATCCTAAGCTAGTAATAAATATTGGAATATCTGGATCAACATCTCCAAATATTCATATTAAGGATATAGTTGTAGGAACTTCTATTTTAAATATTAATTCATATAGAACACCTTTTTTAGAAAAAGGGTCAGGAACAAATCCTAATAATTGGGAATTATTAACTTTCTTAAGTGGAGAAGAAGATAGAATACTAGAAGAAAAAGCTGATAAGTCGCTTTTAAAATTAACGGAAAAATTATCTAATTGTTCTAAGATATTTTATGGAAAAATAGGAAGTGGTGATTGCTGGAATAGGGAAATAGATCGTATTACATACCTTACAGATAAATATAATATTTTATGTGAAGATATGGAATCAATTGCTACTTATACCATAGCAAATAATATGAACATACCAGTAATTTCATTAAAATGCATATCTGATAATATTTTAACAGGTGAAGAATATAATCGCAATGTTAGTATTGATTTTCAGCAAAATATTTTGGAATATATAAGCATTTTAATAGATAATATTGATAAAATATAGTAGTCAAAATATAAGTATCTAAAAATGATATTTGTATTTTGATTTTTTTGTTGACAAACTTGTTAACAAATCATATAATATTTATATATGAACAAATATTCATATAGTTTATAGAAAGGAATAAGTATGGAATTATTAAATGAAAATCAAATAATAGACTTATCAGAACTATTTAAAATATTTGGTGACTCAACCAGGGTAAAAATTATCAATGTTTTATTAAATCAAACACTATGTGTAAATGAAATATCTGATGCTATAAATTTAAGCCAATCAGCAGTCTCTCATCAACTTAGAATTTTAAAACAATCAAAACTAGTTAAGTATAAAAGATTAGGAAATCAAACATATTATCAATTAGCTGATGAACATGTAGAAAAAATTTTTAGAATAGGGTGTGAACATATAAATGAAATATAAATATAAATTTAATGAATTAGATTGTGCAAACTGTGCTAACGCTATAGAACAAAAGCTTAATAGTGATAAAAATATAAAAACAGCATCAGTAAACTTTTCTAAATTATCTCTAATAGTAGAGACTGACTTAGATAAAGATGTAAAAAAATATGTAAATAACATAATTGCCTCAGTAGAACCAGATAGTTTTGTAATAGATATAGGAGAAGAAAGTGACACTAAAAAGAAAGTAAAAAACGATATTTTGAGATTAGTAACAGCAATAATTATAGCAGTAGTAGGAATGATAATTGGAGATTCTTTATTATCAAAAATATTAATAATTATAAGTTATATTCTACTCTTAGAAAAAACTACTATAACAGCAGTAAAACTTCTAGTAAGATCAAGAACAATAAATGAAAATTTATTAGTAACAATATCTTGTATAGGAGCATATTTAACTAATAATATTCATGAAGGGCTTATGGTTGTAATACTATATGAAATTGGTAAAATATTAGAAGAAATAGCTGTTAATAATTCTAGAAGATCAATTTCTAATTTAATGAATATAAAACCAGAATATGCTAATTTAAAAAAAGGTGATGAGATAAAAAAAGTTAATCCAGAACAAGTAAAGATAGATGATATAATTGTAATAAAGCAAGGAGAAAAAGTTCCTTTAGATGGTATTATTGTAAAGGGAAGTGCCAAATTAAATACCAGTGCTTTAACAGGAGAAAGTAAACTAAGCAGTGTAAAGGCTGGCGATGAAGTACTGTCAGGAACTGTAAATATAAATGGACTTTTTGAATTAAAAGTAACTAGTACATATACTAATAGTACTGTCTCAAGAATTTTAGAATTAGTTGAAACAGCAACAGATAGAAAAGCCAAAACAGAAACATTTGTTGCTCGTATGGCAAAAATTTATACACCAATAGTAATTATACTTGCAATTTTAACAGCAATAATATTACCATTATTCTTTAAAGTTCCAAGTAATGTTGCAATTTATAGAGCTTTGGTATTTTTAGTAGTATCATGTCCATGTGCTATAGCAATATCAGTACCATTAAGTTATTTTACAGGAATAGGTGCAGCATCTCGTTTGGGAATTCTTATAAAGGGAAGTGATTATTTAGATTCATTATGTGCTGTAAATAAAATAGTATTTGATAAAACAGGAACAATTACAACAGGAACTTTCTCTGATTATAATCTAAAAATATTAGATGATAATTACAAGGAAGATGAGATAAAACAAATATATGCTAAGGGTGAAAAATTATCTAATCATCCAATAGCAATGTCTATAGTAAATTTATTTAATAAAAATATTAAAACTAATGATGTAAAAAATTATAAAGAAATATCTGGAAAAGGAGTAGAATTTGTATTAGGTGAAGATAAAATAAAGATAGGTTCTAGTGAATTTTGTAATGCTTCTAAAAAAGATGGTTATATTTATTTAAATATAAATGATAATAATGTTGCTAAATTAGAATTATTAGATGGTGTTAAAAAGGGAACAAAAAAAACTATAGCAACACTAAAAAGTATGAATATCACCCCAAAAATGTTTACTGGAGATTCAGAATCAATTGCCAAAAAGATAGCTAAGTCAGTTGGAATAGATGATGTATCTTATGAAATGTTACCAGAGGATAAATATAAGTTACTAGAAAATGTTATAAAAGAGAATTCTGGAAAGACAGCTTTTGTAGGTGATGGAATAAATGATGCTCCATCATTAGCTCTTGCTGATATCGGAATATCTATGGGTGGAGTAGGTAGTGCTTCAGCAATAGAGGCATCAGATATTGTTATAATGACAGACGATTTGGCTAAAATACCTGTTGGTATTAAAATTGCTAAGAAAACAAATCATATAATTAAACAAAATTTACTTTTTGCAATTGGCGTAAAAGTTTTAGTTTTAACTTTAAGTACTGTAGGATTAGCTTCTATGTGGCAAGCAGTTTTTGCTGATACAGGAGTAACTTTAATAACAATATTAAATACTACCAGAATATTAAAAAGAGAAAAGTCAAAAAAGTAATATAGTTAATTTAGAGGATAAAATAGTATGTTTTATACTTGTTTATTTATCCTTTTTTTGTTAATATTATACTAATCTAAATTATTTATGAATATATTTATGTTTTATACCATGAGTGTGCATATTAAATTATAAGTTTGTTTTAGCGAGGTGTTATATGAATGAAAATATAAATTACTATGAACTATTAGGTGTTAGTAAAAATGCTACTAAAGATGAAATAAAAAAAGCTTATAGAATTCAAGCAAAAAAATGGCATCCTGATCTTAATAAAGATGAACAAGCCTTAGAAATATCTAAGAAAATAAATGAAGCTAAAGTAGTACTTTTAGATGATTTAAAAAGAAAAGATTATGATGATTACTTAAATAATCTAGCCAATAAAAAATATCAGAAAATGCAAGATGATAACATTAAAAATACTAATTCTAAATCAACTTATAGTTCTAGTTATAGTGAAGAATACAGTAGTGAAAAAACATATACTAAATGGGAATACTTTCAAATATATTTAAAATACTATCAAGTATCAAAAAAAAGAAAAGCTTTAGCTATTATTTTAGTTATATTAGAAACCATATTGTGTAGCAGTTTAGGAATAATTAATTATTTATTAGCTCTAATTATAAATGTATCTTACAGTGCAGTAGCATATTTATCTCAACTAATAATTGGATTATATACATTTTTCTTAATCTTTGCCTTTTTTTCTAATACATCTTATGCTCCTAGTACTATAGGTGATTATATTGAGGTAGCTTTAATTTATTTGGGATTAATTCTTCTAACTATTATTCCTGTATATATCTTAAAATTCTTAATTTATAAAATGCCTACTATTATATCAGATTTAAATATGTATTTATTTAAAAAAGCCATAGGCTATGATAACTAAAAATATTGTTATCTAGTCTTGGCTTTATTTGTATCATAAACCTCAAAATTCCATTTTTTTATTTCTTTTGTATCTTCATCGAAACTATTTATTTTAATATCTTCACCATTATCAAGTAATTTTAAATATGCTAGTACATGTTCAAAATATTTACTATCACCAGCTGTTATCTCATTACGATTATCTTTCCAATCACCACCCATTCTAAGAAGCTTTTGCATATTACCAACACCCATATTATATCTTTGTAAGCTATAAGGTAAGATATCTGATGCGTTTATCAATTTATCATCATAGCCATATCTAACTGTTTTGTTAATATTCTCTTGCAGAATCATAGTACCTGCTTTTATGTTTCCTTCTAAGCTTTCTATAACATCATTAGTAATTATTAAACTATCAAATTCATTTTTTTCATAGTTATAAGCTTTAACTTTTTTATTAAGCCATACTGACCATTCTATTTGCATAATACCAATATCAGGTTCATCATAATCAATATCATGAATACCAGAACTCTCATTAGTAGCAAGAGCTATTAATAAATTACTATCAATACCAAACTCATGACCATATTTATCAAAAATATCTTTATATCTTAAAGTATTTTCAATATCATTATTAGAGATTTTTTTATCACTATCACTATAATAATCAAACTCTAAACAATTGCTGTTAGTATCATTTTCTACCTCTTCCTTATAATCATACATATCTCCATCATCATAAGTAATTACATCAACATCATCACTATTCTTTACTTCTTCATAACTAATATCAGTAGGTTCTCTTCTTTTATTTTCATTATTATTAGATAATTTAACTCCACCAACTCCAATAATAGCTCCCATAACAACAGCTATAGCAACTTTTTGGGGAACAATTACTTTAGATTTCTTTCTATTAACTTTCTTTCCAGTAAGTTTTTTCTTTTTGTTAGTAGCAAGTTTTTCTATGTCTTTATCGTTAAATTTTTTAGTAGTATCTTTTTTATTAGTATTTTTCTTTAACATTTTATCACGTTTAATTTCATACAAAGATATAATAATATCAACTCTATTATTAAAGGTAGCATTTCCATATCTAGGCCAATATCCTAATTTGTTTTTTTCAATAACATCTTTTAATATTTCTAATTCTTTTCCTTTAGCAAGCTTTCGAACTATCTTATTATTTCTATAAACTAGTGCTTCTTTACTAGAAGAATTAACTTTTATATAATAATTACTCATTAGTATCTTGTCCTCTTTTTATAATTTCTTCATCTACTATATCGAAATCCTCTTCTAAAGTAATAGGGTATATATACCAGTTATTTTCTCTAACTTCATAAAAAGATGCTATAATATCCTCTGTATTTAAATCAAAATAAACAACAAAATTCTTATTATTTCTTTCAAAAGTAAATAGAATTTCACATTCTATAACTTGTCCAAGTTCATCATATAATTTCATTTAAATCCCTCACATTCTATATAAATTTATCATAAAAATAAAGCTAAAGCAACTATTAGTAGGGTAAATATTCTCTTACTTTAAATTTATAAGTAGTAGCTTATAGCTTCATCTATCTTTTTTACTCTTTTTGTTAATTTAATATTTGGCTGGATATAAATTTTTTTTAGAATTATCTATTTTTATAACATAAAAATAAACTTCACAACTTAGTATGAAGTTTATTTTAATTTATCTACTAGCTTTTTTCTTTTTAGTTAATTTTTCTTTATAATCTTTTCTTATATTTTTTAGAATTTTATCTAATTCTTGTGTTGTTATCTCCCCATTATTTCTTCCTATTTCATCTAATTCATCTTCTGTTAAATAGGAAGCTAAAGGCTCTCCTTTATCGAAATGAGCAAATTCTGGAAATGGAGCTGTATCTTCTTTTTTATCAAACCAAGCTGAAAATTCATTATGATATTCATTATAAATGTCATTAGAAAAACTCCTTTTCAGTATAAAAAGATTAGATTTATTGTTAAAAGTTAATTCTGTTACAATTAAATCATAAAGATTAAAAGTTTCGGAATTTTCTAATTCTTCTTTTTGTTTAGATAATTCTTCTATTTCTTGTTCTAACTTTGAACGTTTAGTAGTATATTCTTTTAAATATTTATCAATAACTTTTTCATTATTAATGTTATTATTTTTAGAATTACTATTTTTAGAGCTTGATCTTCCTAGTGTATATCCAACTCCACCAGCAATAAGGGTTAAACTTAATCCACCAGCTATTATTTTGTTCATAAGTTTTTTATTAAATTTTATATTATTAATTTAAACAACTTATCAATACTTATTTTGGAGAATATATTTCATTTTTAACACATATTAATATTAAGAATAAAATATAATGGTGATAATATGAGTATATTAAATTTAGACAGATATTTAATGGATACAACTTATAAAATAATAATAAAAGATAATACCATAAATATCATAAATTATGAAGAAATAAAAGATTTCTCTTCAAATAAAATAGTAGTAAAGACTAAAAAAAATATCACAACAATAATAGGAAAAGATTTAGTAGTATCTAAAATGCAAGATAATGAAGTATTAATAACAGGATTAATCAAAACTATTGAGTTATAACATCTTCTAAAAAACATAAAATTTTATAGGTGATACTAATGAGAAATAGATATCTAGAAAAATTTGATAGTATCATAAAAATAAAAATAGAAGGAAAAAATATTAATAATTATATAAAGAGACTAATAAAAAATAAAATAAATATTATAAAATTAATACCAATCTCTTATAAAGAAGTACATTTAATAGTTAAATATAGTGAATATAAAAAGATAAGTAAATATAAATCTATATATAAAATATCAATAATTAATAATTATGGTACATTAAGAATAAAAAATACTATAAAAAAGAATACTATTCTCTTAGTAACATTTTTTATATCTATTATGATTATGATTGGTTTATCTAATTTAATATTTACGATAGATATTATTCATGAAGATAATAGTGTTAGAACTCTAATTCGTGATGAATTAGCAAGAAATGGTATTAGAAAGTTTACCTTTAAGAAAAAATATAATGAGTTAGAGAGAATAGAAAATAAGATTTTATTAGATAATAAGGATAGATTAGAGTGGATAGAAATTATAGAAACAGGTACTAAATATACAGTTAGAGTAGAAGAAAGATTATTAACAAAAGAAAATAAAAGTTTTAAGTATCAAGATATAGTGGCTAAAAAAGATGCTATTATAACTAAGATAAATGCTTCTAGTGGTGAGAAAGTAAAAGAAGTAAATGATTATGTAACTAAGGGGACGCCTATAATATCAGGAAGTATTACTATGCCGGATAATACTACAAGACTAACAAAAGCAGTTGGTAGTGTATATGGAGAAGTATGGTATCAAGTAACACTAGATTATCCATTTGTTTATAAAGAAGAAAAAATAACTGGTAAAACAAAGAATATTTATGTCTTAAATTTTTTAAATAAGAGAATTTCGTTCTTTGATTTTGAAAAATATAAATCATTTAAATCTAAGAATAAAATAATTTTTAAATCAACTTTAGCTAATATTAATTTTTCTAAAGAACATCAGTATGAATTAATAGTAAAAGATGAAGTATATCCTGAAGATATTGCTACTAATAAAGCGATAGATTATTTAAAACAAAAATTATTAAAAGATAATAAAGAGGTGAAAAAAATTAAGAAAGTAACAGTATTATCTTCTAGCGTAGATGATTCTATGATACATCTTAATTTGTTTGTAACAGCAATCGAAAATATTGGGGAAGTTAGTATAATACAAGAAAATCCAGAAGATATTAATTCTAGTGAATCTCAAAATAGTAATACTACTAAAAATCAGTAATTCCTCTTAGGCTAAATTAAGAAAAAGTCCTTGTTTTGTGGCTTTTTTTATGATAAACTTGGTATAAGGTGATGAGAGATGGAAGACATAATAAAAAAAATATACAATTATTCACTAGAAGAAATAATGGGAGAACGTTTTGGAAAATATTCCAAATATATAATTCAAGATAGGGCCATTCCTGATGTAAGAGATGGTCTTAAACCTGTACAAAGAAGAATTCTCTATTCTATGTATAAAGAAAAGAATACTTATGATAAAGCTTATAAGAAAAGTGCTAGAGCTGTTGGAGATGTAATGGGAAAATACCATCCACATGGAGACTCTTCTATCTATGATGCTATAGTAAGAATGAGCCAAGATTGGAAAATGAGGGAACCTTTTGTAGATATGCAAGGTAATAACGGTTCTATAGATGGAGACTCAGCAGCTGCAAGTCGTTATACAGAAGCAAGACTTTCTAAAATTGCTGGGGCAATGCTAAAAGATATTGAAAAAGATACCGTAGCAATGTCACCAAATTATGATGACACATTGCTAGAACCAACTGTCTTGCCAGCTAAATTTCCTAATCTTTTAGTAAATGGTACAACAGGAATATCAGCAGGTTATGCAACTAATATTCCACCACATAACTTAAGTGAAGTAATAGATGCAACTATTTATAGAATAAGTAATCCAAATTCTAGATTAGATACAATTATGAACTATATAAAAGGACCAGATTTTCCAACTGGTGCTATTATTGAGGGAATAGATGGTATAAGAAGTGCTTATGAAACAGGTAAAGGTCGTATTATTATAAAATCTAAGACTAGAATAGAAAAAAATAAAATTATAATAACGGAAATTCCTTATGAAGTAAATAAATCTCAATTAGTAAGAAAAATGGATGAAATAAGAATAGACAAGAAAATAGATGGAATTGCTGAGGTAAGAGATGAGTCTGATAAAGATGGTTTACAAATAACAGTAGACTTAAAAAAAGGAGCAAATGCCGAAAATATTTTAAATTATTTTTATAAAAATACAGAGTTACAAATATCATATAACTTTAATGATGTAGTTATAATTAATAGAAGACCAGTCTTAGCTAGTTTACTTACAATATTAGATGCTTATATTGCTCATCAAAGAGAAGTAATAAGAAAAAGAAGTGAATTTGATTTAGCTCATGCTAAAGCTAGATTTCATATTGTTGAAGGATTAATAAAAGCCATATCTATATTAGATGAAGTTATAAAAACAATAAGAGAAAGTAAAGATAGAATGGATTCTATTAAAAATCTTATTAAAAACTTTAAATTCACAGATGAACAAGCAACAGCAATAGTAGATATGAGATTATATAGATTATCTAATACTGATATAAAAGCTTTAGAAGAAGAACAAAAGAAATTAGTAGAACTTATGAATGAGTTAGAAAATATTTTAGCTGATAAAGAAAAGTTAGATAAAGTAATAATAACAGAATTAAAAGATATTAAAAAGGAATATGGTAGTCCAAGAAAATCAGAGATAAGAGATGAAATAACAGAAATAAAAATAGATACAACTAGTATGATTCCAAAAGAAGATGTAATAGTTGTTGTAACTAATGAAGGATATATCAAAAGAACTTCTCTTCGTAGCTATGCAGCATCTAATCCTGACGATATAACTTTAAAAGAAAATGACTATATTATAGGTACTTATAATATGAATACTCTAGATGTATTATTAGTATTTACAAATTTAGGTAATTATTTATATATACCAGTGTATGAAATTCCTGACTTAAAGTGGAAAGATTTAGGAAAACATATGAGTAATATAATAAATGTTGATCCAGAAGAGTATGTTGTTAACGCAATGCCTGTATATGACTGGAATGCCAATCTATACATTACAACATTTACTAAAAATGGTATGATAAAAAGAACAAAATTATCAGAATTTAAAGTACAACGTTATTCAAAATCTATAAATATGATGAAATTAAAAGATAAAGATAGAGTAATAAATGCTACATATAGCATAGATACTAATGTTTTAATTGTAACTAAAAAAGGATATGGTTTATGGTATAACATAAATGAAGTAAATCCTGTTGGGTTAAAGGCAGCAGGTGTTAAAGCTATTAACTTAAGAGAAGATGAAGTAGTAAGTGGGCTTCTATTCAATAAAGATACTAGTGAATTTATTACAATTTTAACAGATAAAGGTAATGCTAAAAGAATGAGATTTACAGATATAGATATGGGTTCACGAGGAAATCGTGGTCTAATGTTTATGCGAGAAATTAAATCAAATCCATCTAAAGTAGTAAAAGTATTTGTAACTGATGTTAAAAATACAATTATGGTAATAACGAGTACTACTAAAAAAGAAATGAAATTAACAGAAATTCCAATAATGGATCGTTATAGTAATGGATCTAATATTATAAAAGGAAAGATAAAAGATAGTTATTTGGAAGAAGAAATAATTAGTAAAGATGATTTTAAAGATTTAGAGTATATAGAAGATAAAAAACCAACGCAACAAAAATTAAATTTTGATAATTTATATAAAGAATCTTTAAAACAAGTTGATGATAAGATGGTTATTATAAATAACTTTTTAGATGATGTAGAAGATGATAAAGAAATAGATAAATAACACTAAATCTATTTCTTTCTTAATATATAAAGGAGCGAATATTATGAAAAATAATAAAATATATGTAAAAGATATAATTGATAAGTGTGGAGGACGTCTATTAGTAGGAGATGATAATCTAGAATTAGAAAGCTTTTCAAAAGATACAAGAACTATTAAAGAAAAAGATGTATATTTAGGTATTAAAGGTGAAGTATTTGATGGAAATAAATTTTATGAAGATGCCTTTTCTAAGAAAGCTAGTTGTTGTATATTAGATAATGTTGATAATATAGATTTAACAAAATATAAGAATAAAACTATAGTAGCAGTAGATGATACTATTAAATGTATTCAAGAACTTGCTAAATATAAAAGAAGTTTATACAATATACCAGTAATAGCAATTACAGGATCAGTAGGAAAAACAAGTACTAAAGATATAGTATATCAAGTAGTTTCTAGCAAATATAAAACTCTAAAAACAGAAGGAAATGAAAATAATCATATAGGATTACCACTTACTATATTAAAATTAAAAGATCATGAAGCTCTAATAGTTGAAATGGGAATGAACCATTTTAAAGAAATTTCTTTATTAACTAATATTGCTAAGCCAAATATAGCCATAATAACTAATATTGGAACTGCTCATATAGGAAATTTAGGCTCAAGAGAAAATATTTTAAAAGCCAAACTAGAAATAACAGAGTCTTTAACTAAAGATAATACTTTAATAATAAATAATGATAATGATTTATTACATAAAGAATTACCAAACTTAGAAAAAAAATATAATCTAGTAACAGTAGGTATAGATAATCCAAGTGATTATACAGCAACAAATATAGAAGATAATGTCTTTTCTAGTAATTTTGCTATTGGAAATAATAATATAACTGTAAATGTAGGAAGTAGAGCTTTTATCTATAATTCTCTAGTAGCGTATGCTGTTGGTTCTCTCTTAAAAATTACTCCCAAAGAGATACAATCTGCTATTTATAACTTTAAATTAACTAAACATCGACTAGAACGTATAGAACTTTCAAATAATATAACTCTAATAGATGATACTTATAATGCTAATAAAGATTCTATGATTAATGCTTTATCTATTTTAAGTAAAGTTAAAAATAAAAGAAGAGTTGCTATATTAGGAGATATATTAGAATTAGGTAATTATTCAAAAGAAATTCATAAAGAAATAGGTAATACTATAACAAAAGATACATTAGATATTTTAATAACAGTAGGAAATGATTCTAATTACATCAAGAATATGGCTATAAAAAATGGACTTTCTAAAAATAGTATATATTCTTATAACGATTATCATGAGGCTTCGCTACATATTAATAATATTATTAAAGAAAATGATATAATTTTATTAAAAGCTTCGCATGGTATACATTTAGAAAAAATAGTAGATTTTCTGTTAAAAAAGTAATATAAATTAAATTATTCTTTTAAAAAAATTCAAAGTTTGATAAAATATAGATAGAGAATGGAGCTGATTAGTTATGAAAAAAATTCCCTATGGTATATGTAATTATCGAAAGCTACAAGAAGAAGGATATGTATATGTAGATAAAACAATGTATTTAGAAAAATTAGAAGACGTTGGTAGTACTTTAGTTTATTTAAGACCAGGTAGATTTGGCAAAACACTATTTACCAGTATGATGTATTACTATTATGATATAAATAGTAAAGGTTTATTTGAAACACTATTCAAAGATACTTACGTCTATAAAAATCCAACTAAATTAAAAAATAAATATTATGTATTAAAACTAGATTTTTCTAATATTGAGACCTATAATAAAGATGAATTCTCATTAGGTAATGAATTTACTGATAAAGTAAGAGATGCTATTACTTATTTTAATAATTACTATAAAGTAAATTTTGAAATTGATTCAACACTATCTTCTAATATGCTAATTAGAAAGTTTATTTTGTATTTTAATTCTCTAAACTTTCAAGAAAAATTATATATTTTAATAGATGAATATGATAATTTTACTAACGCAATTTTAGAAGGAAGTGGTGATAGATTTAAGAGTTTAGTAGGTAATGAGGGAATAGTTAAAAATTTTTATTCGACTATTAAAGAATACGTAGGTTTAGGTATTGTAGATAGAGTTTTTATAACAGGAATATGCCCAATTACTCTAGACTCTATGACGACAGGCTTTAATATTGCAACAGATATATCAAGAGATATTCGTTTTACTACTATGATAGGTCTTACTCATGATGAGGTAAAAGAATTAACAAAGGAAATAGATAAAGAAAAAAGAGACAATATCTATAAATTAATGTTAGATAATTATGATGGTTATTTATTTAATAAAGATCAGGAATTTCGTTCTTTTAATGCTACTCTTGTTATGTATTTTTTGAAAAATTATTATGATTTTAATAAAATACCAGATAGTTTAATAGATGTAAATATAGCCTTTAATTATGGAAAAGTAGAAAATTTAATAAAATTATATGGCAATAACTACTATAAAGATATTCTAAATGAACTCTTTAAAACAGATAAAATAAGTGGTAGTTTAAAAGAAAAATTCAATTTAGAGTATGACTTTACTAAAGATGATATTATAAGTCTATTATATTACTTTGGTTATTTAACCATAGATAAAGCCTTATTAGGAAATTCTCTTTCTTTTAGAATACCTAATTATATTATGAAAGAAACTTATACTAACTATTTTCTTCATATTCTAAATAACAGTAATATAACTCTAAATCAAGATAGACAAAATGATTTAGTATATGAACTATTAACAACAGGCAGAATAGATAAACTTATTAATTATGTTAGTGAAATTCTAAAACTTGCTGATAATAGAACATTTATTAAATTTGATGAAAAATATATTCAATTACTAATATTTGCAATTTTAATGAATTATAAAGAAGTAAAAACCTACACAGAATATCCAACAAAGGCTGGTTATATAGACATAATACTCTTTAAAAATAGTGATTTATCCAAATACAACATCATGATAGAGTTAAAATATTTAAAGAAAAGTGAATATAGAAAAAATAAAAAACTTTTATTAATGAAAAAAGAAGAAGCTATAGCCCAACTTAATAATTATTCTAGTGATGATAGAATACCTAAAGATATATATAAATATGTAGTAATATTTATAGGTAATAAAGTACAATTAATAGAAAAAATATAGTGTTTAATAAAAATGTCGGAGATGGATTATTCTTCCTCTTTTTTTATTTTAATTATATATTTTTCTAGAAAATATAAGTGCTTAATTAAAAATATATTTTTTTGTCTTCGATGAAGTAAAGTAAATGTTGGAAAATTTTAAGAGAAAATACAAGTTATATAATT
>ERZ827512.1643-NODE-1643-length-20943-cov-6.902863_pt1 | contig 20943 bp, 20 predicted proteins | sample MGYA00519916_ERZ827512 | MGnify/ENA primary metagenome ERZ827512 (study PRJEB31778, sample SAMEA3449335) | human gut metagenome | biome: human gut; feature: human-associated habitat; material: faeces | place: United Kingdom | collected 2010/2012 ... | reverse complement strand
GGGAATCGAACCCGTGTTACCGCCGTGAAAGGGCGGTGTCTTAGCCGCTTGACCACCGGGCCTCTGGTAGCGGAAGTTGGACTTGAACCCACGACCTATCGGGTATGAACCGATTGCTCTAGCCAGCTGAGCTATTCCGCCATACGTCTCCCATCCGGAAAACGCTATAGAATTATATCACAACGGAGGCGGTTTGTCAATAGTTTTTTGAGATTTTTCTTGTCGGATTCCCAAAATCCGTCCCCGCGCCTCCCCTCAGACCTTATGTATGACAGAGGGGAGGCACGATGTGCGATATTACTTCTTTTTCTTCTTCACAAGCGAAACGATTATCACAGCCGCCGCGATCACAATGACAGCGCCGGCAACAATGTAAATAACCGTATTCCCGCCGCCGTTTCCGCCGTCAAAAGGCTTTTCTGTCGCGGGAGCGGAGGTCGGCGGAGCGTCGGTGCCCTTCGTGTCCTTTGCGGTCGCCGGTTTTTCCGAGGACTCTGCCGGAGGCTCGGTTGCGGGAACGGTGGTGTTCTCCGCCTCGGATTTCGATTCCCCGATCTTCCTGTCGGCGACAGCACCGCTGCAGACGTAATAGAAGCCCTTTCCGGAGCTGCATCCGAAACTGACAAAGCCGCTTTCGCCGCCGAGAAGGGTGTCAAGAGCCGCGCTCTGAGCCTCTGTAAGCTCACCGAATGCCTCGACCCCGTTGACCCTCAGTGACCATTTTCCGTCCTTTTTTGAGACGGAAACCTTGTGCCACTGACCGTTTCCGAAATAGTTGATGTTCTCGTCCCTGCCGCCGAAGTCACCGAGGGGAGCGTCCCATGAAGTCTCCGGAGTGACAATGCGCGCCATGAACGAGCAGTCAGCCGCCTGAAGCAGTAAGGTAACACCGCTCTTTCCGAGGTAAGAGTTCTCCGCCTGCGGAAAATTTGCTTCGTTGACAAGGTTGATATTGATCCAGTCGTGGTTCCTGAACGAGAAATTCACGCCGAATTCAATGCCGGCTTCAAGGTTTGCTTTAATCCTCGGATGGGTGGGGACGGATACCTCGTACACGTCCTCCTCCGTCTCGGTCATGGCATCTTCTGCGGGGTTTGCGCTGATGTCAAGCCCCCCGGCAAATGCCGTCATGCCAATAAACAGAGCAAGGAGCAGTGACAGAACAGCCGTAAGTGTTTTTTTCATTTTGTTTATCCTTTCGTATTTCAGATAATTCGGAGCATGTATCAGCCGGTTATGGCTTCCGACAGCTTCTTAATCGCCGCCCTTGCTTCAGCCGACGTGGGGTGTGAAATGTAGACCGCGTATGCTTCGGCAGTATCTGCGCCCTTTTCCTCCGCTTTGAGTATCAGTCCGGCAAGATCTGCCATTTCGCTGTCCGACGCAGGGGAAGAGAGCCGGAATCGCGAAACCGCCTCTTTAAGGCTCTTTCTTGCCGAAATCAGCTCTTCACTGCCGGAATCCGCATCGCGGTATATCTCAAGCGCGGCAAGTCCGGTGTCTTTCAGCGCTTCCGCCGGCTTCCCGTCGCTTTCGCGGGAGGAATACACCGTCATTGCGGAGTCTATCTGCTTTTTCAGCTCCTCCCGCTCCTCCGGAAACGTCGCCCCGGTAAAACGTAGCACCGGAAGCGTCCCGGCATCGCCTGCAGTCACGCAGGAGGCAAGCTGCAGACAGAGCGCGGACAGAAGCAGGATCAGAACCCTTTTCATCTGCGCTTTTTTCCGATAACAGCTGCCGCAGCTGTGACAGTGACGATTATCGCGGGAATTACCGCATCACCGGTATCGGGAGGGGTGGGATCGTTTTCCGTGACCTCAGCCGATTTCACCGTCATGAACGTGCCGTTTGCGTTGTCGCCGAAGCATACGAATGCCTCGCCGGACATCATGGACGCGATCTCCGCATACTGCTCCCCGGTAATGCCGAGAAGCGATTCCTGACCGTCGATTTTTGCCGACCAATTGCCGTTGACGAGCGAGAAGCTCATGGTGTGGTATTTTCCATCATCAAATGTGTTGTTTTCAACATCAAAGAGTGTTCTTGTGTTGATCGCCTTATTGTTCCAGTCGCCGCCGTCCTTTATGAGCGAGATCTCAACGCCCTTTTCGCCGCCGATGCGGAACTTCAGTCCCCTGCCGTTCAGCCCCGTCTCGTTGTACTTTGACTGCGTCACAACGGTGATAAGTCCCCAGTCAGCCGCTTCATCGATGCGGAACTGAAACTCAAGCCCGTCAAGGGTCGATATCGCCGCTTTCGGGGATTTACCCGCCGACAGTCTGAATTCACCGTTTTCCTCCGTATATGCCTCGGTGACATTCCCTGATTTTTCGGACGTGAAATCAAGAACATAGGTCTTTGCCGATGCAGTTGCCGCAAGAAGCGCCGCCAGAACCGCTGCCGCAAGTGCTGTTATAAATGTTTTTTTCATTTTTCCATTACCTCTCAGTTAAATTTTTTTATTTTATCCGGCATTTCCGTAGTTGGAGTGTCGGATGTTGACTATTTTTCCCCTCGGGGGAAGGCTCACTGTCGGATTTTGTTTTATCAACAGTGATTTCACGCCAGCGTAAGAGCCTATCCGTTTTTCTTTCTCGGAGAAAGAAAAACTCAGAAAAAGAAAGACCGCTCAGGGGGTTCCGCCGCTGCGAGAGTTCATACTCTCATCGCTGAGCCGCGATGAGAATATGAACTCAAGGCGGCTGCACCCCCCGAGACCCCCCAAGGAACGAGTGCGACCGGTGGCGGCAGCGCCTGAGATGGAGTGCACAGCGGAAAACGTTCCGTATTCGGAACAAAACCCGTTTGCTCAACTTCTCGCACGGCACGATTCCGCCGCGCTGCCTTTATCTTTAAGCCCAACAAATAATTCTTTCCCCAGTACGCTTCTTTGCTACTTTCTTTCAAAGAAAGTAGACGTTTCCTTTCTCCTCCCCACAACGACCGTGATTGCCGCCGCTGCTGCCATTACCGCCGCTGCGATGCAGAGGATTGCCGCAGCATCGGGCTTTTTTGCGGGGAGCTTTTCCTGAACCGGTTCGATAGTGCCGGCGGTTTTTTTCCCTTCCGCGCGGACTCCGACGGAAAGCCCGCCGCTTCCCGATAACCGGAGCGACAGCGCATTGCCGGAGCAGTATTCATCCGCCGCCGCGTCGAAGCCGTCGCAGGTCACAACTATCCCGTCAATGACAAGAGCATATTTCCCGAAGCTGTTCTCCAGCCGGAAGGTGTGCCATTCTCCGTCAAATATGTCATAACCGATATACCCGTCAAAAACCGTAATTTCCGGTTTCCCACCGGAAAAGGCAACGTTCAGCCGCCCTCCGGTGCCGAAGATTGCCCTCAGCCCGCGCCCTTCGGCCCCGGTATTGTCTGCCAGAACCGTAAGAGCGGGAGTCTGACCGCTCTTTTCTGTCTTTATCGCAAACGAAATGCCGCTGCCGACCGTGCAGAGGCCGGTTCCCTTCGAAAAATCAAGAGAGTATGTCCGTCTGTCGGACTTTCCCGCAAAAGCCGGCGACCTTTCAAGCCCGGATATTCCGGACGATATGCCGTAAGACAGCCCCGCAGGTGCCCTGTCGGTGTCGCGGAACTCGTCGGGATCTGCTTTTTCCTCCGAGCCCTCCGGAGTCCACTCAAAATACACGAGATAAGCCTCGGGATTGTCCCTGAAATCCGCGGCGGGCGTGTAAATGTCGGGAAGCGGCCAGCGCGAGCGGGTGTGCGTCCTTGCCGGCATCACGGCGCACCTTCCCCTCCCGTTTCCCGAAAGAGAAGCCTGCGGAAGCGGATATTTGCCGTTGTTGTCGCCGGTCCATGTGTTGTCGGTCTCCGGAAGAAGCTCAGCCGGAACCCTTATCCAGCCGCAGACCTTCCCGTGTTTACCGTCGGTCTTTATACCGGCTGACAGCGAAAGCGAGCCGATCTTCACCTTCACCCCGCCGCTGTCCGGAACGAACGTCCCGCCGTATGATATGACCTTTATTCCGTCGCTCCAGCCGTCCTGCTCCGAAAATCCCTTTTCCGCCTTTTCCGAACAGGCAACGACAAGATCGTCGCGCGCCAGACACTGATAGAACCTGCCGTCATTTCCGTATGCGATAAACGTCGCATAGTCAAGCCCTGAGGTCACCTTTTCGATTTTCCGCGTTCCGGGATCGAACCGCGCAATGACCGATGAGTTTCCGTTGTCCCATGCGTTGCCCTCTCCGGTCAGGTAGACATATCCGAGCTCGTCGCATATAAGTCCCCTTGCACGCCAGACAAACTCCTGATTTCCGGCATACACGACCTCCGGTTCCCTGCCGTCGCGTATCTGCCACAGCGTCCCGCCGGCATAAGCCACGCCGACAATGGGATCGTCACTGAAAACTCCGTATGACAGAACATAAACCGTCCCGTCTGCCGCAACCGTGCAGCTCTGAAGCCCGCCGAGTCCCTCTGCCACCGTGTCAACGCTTCCGTCGGCATCGTTATAGCGGTATATGTTTCCGTTTTCGCAGACGGCATAGACGTTGTTGTTCCCGTCAACCGCCATCTGATTGGGGCGGACAAGCCCGGTTATCAGCTTTGTTATCCGCCCGGTCTTCATCCCGTACCTGCCGATCCAGCCGTCTTTGTCGGTGCAGCTTGAGAAAAGCAGGTCGCCGTTTGCGTCAATCGCAATGCAGAACAGCCCCGGACAGCCAAGCCGTATCGTTTCCGTCTCAGAATCAAGCGAAATTCTGCCGTTTTTGTCCGGCTTTCTCACCGTAACGTCGCTCCGGTTGAAGGATGCGGTGTAGAGATTGCCGTGTCTGTCCGTCGCCGTGCCGAAGGAATACGACGCATCGTCTCCGACAACGAAAACGCCGTACGGCATTCCGTCTCTGAAGGACTGGTCGTATTTTTCCGGCAGGGTCATGTCCTTTATTACCGTCGGATCGATGTCAGGGCTGACCCCGGGAATTATTGCCGATGTACCGATTATCATGTTTCCTCCGAGAACAGCCGCAAGCAGAACGGAATATATTTTTTTCATCCCTGCATCTCCGCCAGCTTGTCAAGATAGTCCGACAGGTACTGATTTGCCATGTCACCGAATTTGCTCCACGTCACCGCCATTGACGAGACCTTGTTTTCGGTCAGGTACTTGAAATTGTTCGCGATATTTTCGTTCTTTCCGACAGCTCCGGTAAGCTCGACGTTGTAATATCCGAGGTCGTAGACCCGACCGTCAAAGATCAGGTCAAGCATCTCAAACGATTCGTCGTCCCGCGCGTCACGGTACTTGACGGTCGTCTCATAGTACTGCGGAATTACGTGCCGGTTCCCGAGAATGCAGAGTGCCTCAAGAATAAGCCCGGTTCTTCCGGGATCCTCAGCCGTTATCGGAATGCAGAAGAGGTGAAGCCCCGCATCGACGTTTGTCAGGAACTTCTCGCCCTCAATATACGTCGGCCAAGGGATTATTCCGAACTCGTTCTCCATGCTGCGCATGGTGGTCACGTTTATGGTGTTGATGTCGATGAACAGACTGCGCCCGTCGCGGAAGCCGGCAACCGCATCGGTGTCGAAATACGAGACGAGCTTATCCTGGAAATAGCAATACTCGCTGTATATCAGCTTTGAATACCATCTCCACACGTCCTCCGCGCGCTCGGTGTAGTAGGAAATATAGGGTGTGTCGTCGCCGTCCTTTGAAATGACCGTGTTTCCGGTCGCGTGATATGCCTGCACGTCGCCGACAAACCCGATCGTCATATAGCCGAAGCGGTCGTTGTCCTTATCGATCTGACCGTCGCCGTTGAGATCCTTGCTTCCCTTTTTGACAAGCACCTCAAAGTCGTCGATGGTCCAGCTGTTGTCCCGCACCTTCTGATACGGGAACTCAAGCTCCAGTCCGGTGAACAGGTCCTTGTTGAACAGCAGAAGATTGGTTGCGCCGTATGACCAGTAGCTGATATCTCCGGTGGCATACATCAGCTTCCCGTTTATCGAAAGCGATTTTATTGCGTTCTGGTCCCACCATTTTCCCCCGGTGTTGAGGTTCGGAACGGTGTTCCAGTCAAGAAGATAACCGCCGCCCGCATAAACGGCGCAGTACCTCGCGTGCGGAAGGATCAGGTCGTAGTCGGCATCTCCGGCAAAAATCGAATCGACCGCCGTAAACCCGTCGTTTTTCGGGACGGAAACGACCGAAATGCCGTATCTGCCCTCGACCTTCCGGTTCCGGTCGTATATCTGCGACTGCACGGTGTCTGACGACGGCTCGTCCTGAAACATATCCGCAACGATCCAGTCATCGTCCCTTATCAGCACCCTGAAATCATATCCGTTATAGTCCGCATCCGGAAGCGCCTCATACGGGTCGGATGTATCGGCTGTGCCCGACGTTGTCCCCGGGGGCTTTAACGGGTCCTTTTTTGCACAGGCACCGGATACCGCCGCAAATGCGCAGACAAGTGCCAGCGACACGGTTCGTATCGTTCTCTTCTTCATCATTGTTTCCTCCGTGGTATCGGTTCGCATTATCGTTGCCGCAACTATGTTCTCCGTCAGCGGCACAGAAAACCGACGTGCGGTATTTTTCTGCGAACTGCTCATAATAAGGATATCACCGGAGTGGTTTTTTGTACATATCAAACATCAAACAATATATTGCAAAAATCACACTTATATGATATACTGAATTTAAACATTATCTGCCTTGCAAGGAGAAAAAACGTGCTGAATCTTGAAAAAACGCCGGAATTCGTTTCCTGCAGCTATGTAAAGGATTGCGCGGAAGGGCGCAGGATAAAGTCAGACCCGGAAAAAGACACACTTATTCTCACCGTCAGGGGAACTCTCGCCTGCGGAGAGAAGAAAATGACCGCCGGGAGATATCTCATACTCCGCGCCGGCGACGCGGCGGAGTGGTGCGGCAGTCACACGGAATTCTTCTCGGTTCTGTTTAACGGCGATTATTCGTCCCCGGCACAGAGCATCCCGCTTTCCGGCAAATTCGATTACAAGGACGCCGTCAAGTACATAAACCGTCTCCTTGAGCTCCGCGACAAGCGTCTTGACGGTCAGAGCGTCCCGGTGATAGAGGAGGAGGCGCTCTTCTGCCACATTCTTGCCGGAATGTACTCGGTCGGGAGTATGTCGGAGGGAGAGTATCTTGCCAAATCGATAATGCGCGATATAATCGACGGCTATGCCTCCGGGCTGACGCTTGAAGCGCTCTGCGAGAAGTATTTCTACTCCCGGAACTACATTATCCGCGTTTTCCGGAAAAAATATCAGGTCACGCCCTACCGCCACATAATCCATCTGCGGATAGAGAAGGCAAAACAGCTTCTCAGCTCCACCGGACTGTCCTGTCAGGAAATAGCCGGCAGGTGCGGCTACGGCGATATGTCTACATTTTACAAGGCCTTTATTTCCGAAACCGGAGAATCCCCGGAGCGTTGGCGCAACCGCCGCCCCGACGAAGGCTCAAGCGATTACCGGAGCGAGAGTCATGCAATAAGCGGGGAGTGATCCGGTTGTGTGATAATTGCATTATTTTGTTTGAAAATTCGTCTTAGCAGCCGACCCGAAGCATGGTATAATGGTTCCGGGCAGATCAATGCCGGAGCGGAAAAAGCCGGCTTGCCCGGAAGGACGGAATCAGACAATGAAATATACCGATATCAGAAACGTAAAAACCGAAGGCGAGCTTCGGTGCAGGGTGATAAAAAACTTCTCCCGGCTGCACGACCGGATATACCGGCCGGGCGCTGCCGGAGTCGGGGAGTGCCGCTGTGCCGGCTGGCCCGGTGACTGGGAGGGGCGCGCAATGCTTGCGCTTGTCCTCGATGAGGAGACTCTCCGCACCGATTCGGCATTTCTTAAGGAGCTTATCGACTGGATATACTCCCTTTTCAACGACGAGGGGTATCGGAGCGAGGATGGCGACAGGCTGAACCTCTCCGACATAAACGAGCAGATGCACTCGGCTCAGAACTGGCTTATGCGGGCATTCATGGAATACTGCCGCATTACCGGTGAGGAAAAATACCTCGACACCGTAAAGGGGATAATAAGAAAGCTCTATCTCCCGATACTTCCGCATCTTAAAAACTATCCCTGCTCCGCCGCAGACCGCGAGACCGCCTCCGACATGGCTGTCATCGGACACACTGCCGGCTCCTTCCGAGAGTGGCGGCTTTCCTCCGACACGGGGTGCATTTTCATGTGCTTTGACGCTCTCGGTCAGGCGTGGGAAATGATAACCGAGGAGCCGCTGCACACGCAGATCGGTCAGCTTATCTCGGCACTTCTTGACGGGTTCCGCCGGATGGACTATGTGAATGCCGGGCTTCAGACCCACGCAACTCTGACCTGTATGCGCGGCGTGATGCGCATTTACGGCATTACCGGGGACAGCTCTCTTCTTGACCTTGCCGAAAAGTTCTTCTCGGACTTTGTGAATTACGGCATGACGGTCCACTATGCCAACATAAATAACTTCCTCGGCGCCGGTCACACCGAGCCGTGCGGTATCGTCGATTCCTTCATGCTGGCAAATCAGCTCTTTGATGCCACCGGAAAACGCGGGTATCTCGACATGGCAAACAGTATATGGCACAACGCGCTTATGCGGGCGCAGAGAGAGAACGGCGGCTTCGGCTGCGATATGACGGGACGCGACGGCATTCTCGGTGTTTTCGGCGACTTTTATGAGGCATACTGGTGCTGTACCATGCGCGGCGCCGAGGGGCTGGGCTATCCGGCAAGACACGCGCTTGCCTGCGGGGAAAACACGATAACGCTGCCGTTTTACTTCGATTTTACGGCAACGCCGTATGCCGGAACCGAGGTCAGGGTCAGAACCGGCTACCCGCATTCCGGGGACGTTTCGTTTGAGGTCCTCCGCGGCGGCGGAGAGACGGTGAAGCTGCGCATCTACCTTCCCGAATGGGCGACCGACCCTCTGCTCACCGTAAACGGAAAAGCCGTCACTCCGGAGAATGACGGCTGCTTTGTCTGCACCTGTATAAAAATGAATGCCGGAACGCGCGTCGGTCTTGCTTTCCCGCTCCCGCTCCGCGCCGTTCCGTGCAGACGGTTCTGGCATGAAAACGAGGGGAGATGCACGCTTGAGTACGGTACGCTCGTCCTCGGCACCGACGCGGATTTCGACGGAGAGATATCGCTTTCCGACCTAGTTCCCGACGGACAGGGCGGCTTCGATGCCTACGGTATGAAATTCACTCCGTTCGATGCCGATTATCTGCTCTCACGCGATGAGATCATGAAGAAAAAACAAAGAATTCTGTTCAGGGTAAAAAACCGGTCAGAAAGGTGAAATTAAAAACCGGGGTGTAAAAAACTCACTCTGAGTTTTTTACACCCTAAGACGTCGGTCTCGGCAGGACATCACCCCTCCGCCCTGACGATCTCCCTGTTTTCGAGTATCCTCCCCGGATTCACGTCGAGAAGCTGTGCGATATACTCCGGGTCGTATCTTTCGTCGAGGAAGGCGACAAGAGCTCTCATGTCCGGTGTCCTTGCGCGCGAACTGTGGGCGTCGGAGGCGATCACATGGCATATGCCGTGGTCGAGCATTTCAAGAGCCGTTGCGCGGATGCGGCTTCCGAACGCGCCGAGGATGCTGCCCTTGTTGACCTGAAGCACATATCCGCGGTCGCAGAGCTCCGGAAGGAGCCCCGGAGCGTACCGGGATGCCGAATATCTCTCCGGATGCGCCACGACCGGGCGGTATCCGGCTTTTTCGGTCTTTTTCAGAAGCGAAAGAATATATTCCGGCGGCGCGTCGAACGGAAATTCCACAAGCATATAATCCCCTCCGGCAAGCGGCGGGAGCAGTTTTCTTTCAATGAACGAAGCCGTGTCGGGCAGAAGCAGTATCTCAGCGCCCATTTTCAGCCTGACGGGGATTCCCGCAGAGCCGACCGCGGAAACAAGCTCCGTGTACAGCTTTTCAATGCTCTCCGCAACCGTCATCGGGTCGTCCTCTCCGCACCTGACATGAGGCGTGCAGACGATATCGGTAACGCCGGAATCGCAGGCGAGGGCAGCCATATCCAGCGATTCCTCTATGCAGGACGAGCCGTCATCGAATCCGGGGATTATGTGGCAGTGAATGTCGATCATATTTCTTCTCCTTTCGCGTGATTCTGATATAATTATACGGTTTTCCGGATAAAAAGTCAACAGGGGTGTCAAAAAACCCGGATTGAGTTTCTCAACAGCCCCCGTTTTACGGATATTATCAGCCCTTCAGCTTCAGATATATAAGCAGCACCGAGATATCCGCCGGGCTGACCCCGCTGATCCTTGATGCCTGACCGATATCGGAGGGGCGGATCTTATTCAGCTTCTGCCGCGCCTCAAGCCTTAAACCGTCGATCTTCAGGTAATCGATATCGGCGGGCAGGAGCTTTTCGGCGAGCCTTGCCATTTTTGCGGCTTCGCCCAGCTGACGCTTTATGTAGCCGTCGTATTTCACCCTGACCTCCGCTCCGTATGTCACCTTTCTCTGAAGTGCGGGGCGGTCGGGATCGAATGGCGCGAGCATTTCATACGATATCTGCGGACGGCGGAGAAGGTCAGCCAGCTTTACCCCCGTCGTGACGGGTGCCGTGCCGTTTTCCTCAAGCATCGCATTAAGCTCCGGGGTCGGAGGGACTGTCGTTCTCTCAAGCCGCATTATCTCACCGTCGGTCTGCTTTTCGCGGGAGACATGATCCTCCCATCTGTCGTCCGGTATAAGCCCCGCGTATCTTCCGTAGGCAATGAGCCGCTCCTCGGCATTGTCCTGACGCAGGAGCAGACGGTATTCCGAGCGTGAGGTCATTATCCTGTACGGCTCGTTCGTCCCCTTGGTCACAAGGTCATCGATAAGCGTTCCTATGTAGGAGCTGTCGCGGGAAAGGCGTATCTGCTCCTTTCCGAGGAGCTTCAGCCCGGCATTTATCCCGGCAATAAGCCCCTGAGCGGCGGCTTCCTCATACCCGGACGTGCCGTTGAACTGTCCGGCACCGTAAAGCCCGGAAATTTCCTTGAATTCAAGCGTTGAATAAAGCTGTGTCGGGTCGGAGCAGTCGTATTCTATCGCATATGCCGTCCGCATGACCTCCGCGTGTTCAAAACCGGAGATCGAACGGAGCATTTCTATCTGCACATCCTCCGGGAGCGACGAGGAAAAGCCCTGGAGGTATATCTCGTCGGTGTCCTTGCCGAGGGGTTCGGCAAACAGCTGGTGCCGCGGCTTGTCGGAGAACCTGACGACCTTGTCCTCGATGCTCGGACAGTAGCGGGGACCTGTGCCCTTTATCATCCCGGAATAAAGCGGCGAGCGGTGAAGATTGTTTTTTATTATTTCATGCGTCGTCTGATTGGTGTAGGCAACGTGGCAGGGTATCTGCGATATCGAATTCAGCGCCGCCTCGTCGGTGTACCATGAGTATGGGGTGATATACTCCTCTCCGTCCTGAACGTCAAGCACCGAAAAATCTATCGACCGCGCATGGATCCTCGGCGGCGTGCCGGTCTTGAAGCGCATCAGCCGTATTCCGAGAGCCGAAAGAGACTCCGAAAGCCCCCTTGACGGAAGCATTCCGTCGGGACCGGAGGGATAAGCGTGTTCGCCGACTATGACCCGGCTGTCAAGATAGGTCCCGGTCGCGATTATCACCGCCTCCGCCGTCCATTCGGTGCCGAGAGAGGTGACGAGCCCGGTGACCCTTCGCTCCGCGCCCTCGCCGGTGACCTTTATCCCGACGATCTCCGCCTGAACCAGCGAGAGGTTCGGCGTTTCCTCTATCGTTTTCTTCATCAGGGAGCGGTACAGCATCCTGTCCGCCTGTATCCGCTTCGAGCGCACCGCAGGTCCCTTTCCGGTGTTGAGCGTCCGGCTCTGGAGCGTGACCCTGTCCGCCGCCCTGCCCATTTCTCCGCCGAGCGCGTCTATCTCGAAAACAAGGTGTCCCTTCCCCGTGCCGCCTATCGAGGGGTTGCACGGCATATTCCCGACCGCGTCGAGATTCATCGTGAACAGGACGGTTTCGATCCCCATCCGTGCGCACGCAAGCGCCGCCTCGATCCCCGCGTGTCCCGCGCCGATCACGGCGGCTTTTGTCTGTCTGTATATCATATGTGACCTTTCGGATTGTTTCGGATAATCTGAGAAAAAAGTGCTGCTTTCTTTGCCCGGATCAGGTGGTGCATTGTCTGTCTGGTTTTGATTTCTGACAGGGGTTTTCCGACTGCGTCACCCGAGGTTTACGCCATTCTTTGCTCGTGCAAAGAACGGCTTTGCCAAGAAAGCACGCTCAGGGGGCTGCGCCGCGAAGTGAGATTCATTATGTCGCCGCCGGGAAAGCGGCGACACAATGAACTCAATGCGGCTCCGCCCCCCGAGACCCCCGGAGAACGGGCAAGCCGGGAGCGGTAACTGACAGAAATGTTATGCACGGCGGAAAAAGTTGCCGTGTTCGGGGCAAAGCCCGTTCGCTCAGCGCCCCGCGGCACGATTCCACCGTGCTATTCTTCGGATTTTGCGCCAGTCGTACGGTTATACTGCCAATAAATTATTTCCAGTACGCTTCTTTGCTTCTGTTCTTCAGCAGTAAATCCCTTCGGGATTAACTGCACAGAAAGAAGACGTTCTCCTATTTTCTCCCCGCCGAGGCGGCTGCATTGCCCTCGTCCTGCGACAGCATGAAAGCCTTCTCGAACCTTGTGGCGACAAACACCATCACGGCATACCCCGCGACAAGCCAGACGACAAGCGTCAGATACGGTGAAAGCAGCGTGAACCACTCGTTTCTGTTGACCGGCGCGCCGTATTCTCTCAGCATCGCAATCGTATCGACCAGCTTTCCCGCTGCGGAAACGGCAAAATAGAGAACATCCGCGACAAGAAGAGTCTTAAGCACCGGATTCCCGTGCGGAAGGATGTTCCCGCCTATCGAAATGTCGGTGTTCCCGCCGCCCTTTCTTATCGCCCTTGTCCGTATGAGGTTCGCAAGCCTTGCTATCACCGTCAGGACAATAAAATCCGTGCCGAGATTGATGAACGCGTAGATGAGATTGACCGTCAGGCTCTCCGCCGAGACGACGGTTGTTGCGAAAAGTATCGCCGTCGCCCCGATATACGGTATCAGACACGACGCGAAAATTATAGTCTGGATCCCCCGACAGCCCTTTGTCCATATCAGAAAAACCGTCATGACGACAGCCGCGGCAACAGGTGCTGTCACAATGCCGTAGGTAACGCTTCCGATGAAGCTGATAAGGAAGCTGTTCAGCGCAACCCCCGCGATAAGCGCGACCGTCCACTCCCCTCCTCCGGCAAGCCCGTAGAGAAAGACGAAATAAACGACCGCCGCATACCCGGAGAACACCGCGGCTCCGCCGATGAAGCCGGCGGCGGTGCTGATTACGTTTCCCCAGATCCCGAATGCGGAATTGCCCCTGACGGCGTATTCGTAAACGTAATTCATGACCGCGGCGATTACCTGAAGCGCGGTACAGGAGATCAGAGTTATGGCGGCGGCTCTTTTTCTGAACCGCTGTTCGGTAAAATACTGCATTATTGCTGTTCTCCGCGTCCGCGGAGGCTCCCTGAATGATTTTTCGGATTTTCCCGCCGCAAGACCGCGTCGGGATCAGTAAAACCGCAGGTCGGCAACGACCTTTCCGAGGATATAGACCTCGTCAACGATAATCGGCTTCATCGTCCGGTTTTCCGGCTGGAGCCTGAAATGGCCGTTTTCCCTGTAAAACGTCTTGACGGTCGCGCTGTCCTCGACAAGAGCAACGACGATGTCTCCGTTTTCGGCACAGCTGTCCTTTTTCACGACAATGATATCGCCGTCAAGGATCCCCGCCTCCGTCATGCTGTCGCCGGTGACGCGGAGCGCGAAAAGCTCGTTCGCCGGATATGAGCGGTTCATGAGCGGGTAATCGATGTACCCCTCGTAATTTTCGACCGCAAGGATCGGCATTCCCGCCCTGACGCAGCCGAGGAGCGGCACCCTTGCCGTTCGGTGCGGCGACTGGGAGCGGCTTTCGGTGTGAAGTGTGCGGCTCTTTCCGGTCTCCTTCCGGATAAGCCCCTTTTCGGCAAGCCGGTTGAGGTATGCATGAACCGTTGAGGTGCTTTTAATCCCCACCGCATTCTGGATGTCGCGTACCGACGGAGCGTAGCCTTCACTGCGTATGGTTTCGTTTATGTAGTCGAATATGGCTTTTTCCTTTTCGTTGTACTGAGATGCGCGCATGAGTCCTCCTTCCCGCCGGTCGCGGAATGTATTTTCCTCCGCAGAACGCACATCACCGGCGCCCCGCGTACAGTTATATATATGATATCATATTTTTGCCGGAATTGCAAACGGTTGTTCGGATTGTTTTTGTAAATAATTTGTTAACGCAAAATGCGGCACACCTGTTTCCCTAACGGTCGGGAATCCGGTGTGCCGCATTTATCGATTGCGCTGACTTCACTGTTATTTGTGCTGAAAAATCCGCGAATTATCTCAGCTCCTGCTCCAGCCCCCGGAACAGATCGGAATCAAAAAAGTCCTGAATCGTGATATCAAGCCCGTCGCAGACCTTCTTGACGGTCGAAACCGTTGTGCTCCGGTTCCTGCCGCCGATTATATTGTTGAGAGTAGACTGAGTGATGCCGCTCATAGTCGCGAGTTTATTGACTGTAATGCCGCGCTCACGGCAAAGCTCCAGTATTCTCTCCCTCACAGCATTTCCGACGTTCATAGGATTCCTCCGCAATGTTTTATTACATTGTAACGTAAATGAAGAGAAAATATTAACTCTTTTGAGTTGATATCGGCGAAAGTGCGTGTTATAGCGTCGGAGGAAAAGGTCGAATCTACAGTATGCGGCGTGTTTACCGAAATATGATATAAAAACAAATAAATTATGGAGGATTAAATGAAGACCGTGTTACTCAAATGCCCGGATTGCGGAGAATCTTTTGTTTGCGAGGACACAAGACGAATCTTTCCCTGACTGCGGATACTGCCGTGGAATCAGCAGCGACTGCGACTGTGATTGCCATGACGATGATTAATAACAAAAGAAAGGAGTTATTGCCATGTGGGATTTTTTTTGTTTTCCTTATAAAAGCATTGCTTTTCCTTGCAGCAGTGTGGCTGATTGCCATTGTGCTGCTCATCCTCGGGATTTTCGCGTAACCTTCCCGAAAAAATAAACCAAGACCGAAGGACTTCCGGAATTCCGGCAAGCCGTAAAACGGGCATACGATCCGATGATCGTGTGTCCGTTTTGTTGTTTCAGAGAAAAATCGGATTTACAGAAAGGAAGATATAAAAATGACTGTCTACAAAACAAAAGAGCTGTGCGGGTACCGGGAGCAGAATTACCGTTGGGTTGAATACCGTCTCGAGCGCGGCAAGGTTGCAAAATACAAATGCCGCCGCCGGGAGATTTCCGACGGAAGCGGGATCAGATTGACGGAGGACGAGACCCGGATCGCATTATGGAGCATTGACGACCCGGAAATCCCCGAATGGCTCCGCAAATACCTGTAAAGCGCCGCCCCCACAAATCCAAAAAAACGCACAGCCCGCGCTGTGCGTTTTTTATTTCAGCATTCCCGGACAGACCGACGCTTGTCGCCGCGGTACCGTTTCCGGAGTTATGATCATTGAATTACTTTCTGTTCAGTCTCTCGCCGACAGCTCCTCCGGGGTGAATGACCGCGAACTGTTCGTTTTTGTAACCGGTTTCCTCGATGAGCGCTGCCTGAAGGGAGTGGAAAATGGCGCAGAGGGCCGTTGTTGAGGTCGTGCCCTGCGAATTATACTTGTCCGTTTCGCGGTTGACGTACATTTTAAGGACTGCATCGGCGCCCTTTGCAAGCGGGGATTCGGTGTTTTCGGTTATTGAGATGACCTTTACGTTCTTTCTTTTGCAGATGTCAAGTATCGGAAGAAGCTCTCCGGTCTTGCCGCCTCTTGAGGCGAAAACCATAACGTCGCCCTCCTTGAGGAAGCCTGTCGCGCCGTGGACAGCCTCTGCCGGGGAGATGAACCGCGACGGGCGCTCTATGCAGCAGAGCAGGTGCGAAAAGTGCTGGCAGGCAATTCCCGAATGCCCGCAGCCGGAGGTTCCTATGCGCTCGGCGGTTGAGAGCATTCCGACAGCCTTTGAAAACTGTTCTTCGTCAAAAACACCCGCAAGCCCTCGCAGGCACTCTTCCTCGATTCCGTACGCCGCTTTTGCGTACTCAAGAGAGGTTTTTTTCATTTTATGATCATACCTTTCTGTCGTTTATAGTCCGTACATGATTTCCGGATAATTCCGGGTGCGCGGAGAGCGGCAATAACGCGTTCTCCGCCGGTCATGCCTATATTATAATACTTCCGCGGCGTTCCCGTCAATCAATTAACCGGAAAATTGAGGGGAGACAGAAGAGCCGTTTTTGGTCATATTTGCTGAAAACGCCTTGACGGGGTGATAAAATCATGATATAATAACAACGACAGAAGAAGGGGGTGCCGGCTGTGACGCTATCAGGAACAATTTCCGCGCCGCAGAATTATTCCCGCAGGCGCTTCGGAAAAAGCCCAAAACTTAAAATAAGCAGTATTCTGAAAGGGAAATACGTATTAAAAAGCTGATAATGCTTATGCTTGCGGCAGTGATGCTGCTTGCTTCCTGCGGAGGGCGCGGGGGAAATGCGAAACAGAGCCAAAATTCCGACAGCAAGGTTACGACAGGAACCGATGTTATAACCGGAACCGAGGGTACAACCGGAGCTCAGGCACCAGACATTCCGATCGAAGAAGCGCTTGTTGTGCCGGAAGGGGAACTCAGGGAAGGAATCGAGAGTGCGCTGAAAAAGAAAGATTTTATGCTTAATGAAATTAAGTGGACAAAAGTAACGGAATCGGGCAAAATCGAGGACTGGTTTCGCTGCTACGGAATTTTCAACGGATGCGCAGTGATTTTTTCGGATGGTACGGCTTGCGTGATCGATATACAAACAGTTGCAGGATACGACTTCGCCAACGGATCGGCATTTGCTCTTTATGGCTACAAAGACGGAACTCTTTATGATCTTGCGGACGCATTTGACAAGGGGTTTATAACCAAAGAAGAAGTCGGAATTGCCGCAGGAAGGCACAAGGCGGTCACGGATTTCCTTCACGGAGACGGGTTTCATGACGGTTTGACAGAATCGGGAAGGTAATATATAATCGGAGTTGCTCCTGAATAGAGAATTCCCCCGCGAGGGGGGGATTTTTTGTAATCCGGGCACGGCAAGCGCATCATATTTACATCCCGCCTTCAAAAAATCCTCTTCGCCCGCTTGTATATTTTTCATCTTTGTGATATAATAAACCGGTACAGTCCTGTTACGGGGCTGTACCGAAAGGAAACGCATAATTATGAAATATCTTGTTGTAATACCCGACGGCGCGGCGGATTATCCGATAGAAGCCCTCGGCGGGAAAACACCGTTTGAGGCTGCCGAAAAGCCGACTGTTGACCGGCTGGCAGCTGACTCTCTTGTCGGAACGGTTTCGAACGTGCCGTCCGACATGGTGCCGGAAAGCGACACCGCGAACCTTGCAATACTCTCCTATGACCCGAAAATATACTCAAAGGGACGTTCGCCGCTTGAGGCTATGTCGATGGGGCTTGAAATGAAGCCCGGCGACATCGCGTTCCGGTGCAACGTCGTCACCGTCTCCGAGGGGGAGGAGAATTACGACGACAAGATCATGATCGACCACAGCGCCGACGAGATCACGACCGAAGAAGCGGCAGAGCTTATCGCCGCGCTTGAAAAGGAGCTCGGCACAAGCGAGCGCACCTTCTACCCCGGCGTCAGCTACCGCCACTGCATGATATGGCACAACCCGCCGGAGTACGGCAATTTCAGCCGTCCGCACGATTTCCCCGGAAAGGGCGTCCGCGGCAATCTTCCGGTCGAGCCTTATGCTTCGCTGATAAGAAAAAGCTATGACATCCTCAACCGCCACCCGGTGAACGAGGCGCGCCGCGCACGCGGTCTGCGTCCGGCAAACTCGATATGGCTCTGGAGCCCCGGTGCGAAGCCGGCGCTGTCCTCCTTCTCGGACAAGTGGGGGCTTGACGCGTCTGTCATCTCCGCCGTTGACCTGATAAAGGGCATCGGGATCTGCGCGGGAATGGAGTCAATTGACGTTCCCGGCGCTACCGGAAACTACAAGACCAACTACAAGGGCAAGGCTGACGCGGCGATCGACGCCTTCAGACGCGGCAAGGAGCTTGTCTACGTCCACGTGGAAGCCCCCGACGAGTGCGGACACCGCGCGGAGCTTGAGAACAAAGTTTACTCGATCGGCGCGATAAGCGAAAAGATCCTCCGTCCGGTCGTTGAATACCTCGATTCCTGCGGAGAGGAGTATTCCGTAATGCTTCTGCCCGACCACCCCACGCCGATCTGCCGCAGGACACACACCCTTGACCCGGTGCCGTTCATGATATACCGCTCCGGAAAGAAGGAGGACGGCGTGTCCTGCTTCTGCGAGAAGGAAGCCGAAGCAAAGAAGTATTACATCCCGCACGGCTACACCCTCATGTCACTCTTCACCGGCAAAAATCCGTGATCATCTGATTTCTGAAAGGAAAAAGCAACGATATGGACAACACACCCGAAACAGAGGAGCTGGAAAAGCGCGTACCGAAAAAGGCGCAGAGCACCGCCGCCGATCTTTATGACTGGCTTGAGGTGTTTGCGATGTCGGTCGCCATTGTTTTCGTGATTTTCGCGTTTGTCGCAAGGGTCGCGGTGGTTGACGGGTCATCCATGACCGACACGCTTCACGATAAGGACAAGCTGCTTGTCAGGGAGCTGTTCTACACCCCGAAGCAGGGGGACATTGTCGTCTGCCAGTCGGAATTCTTCGGCTTCAGCGAGCCGATAGTGAAGCGCGTCATCGCGACAGAAGGTCAGACGGTGAAGATCGATTTTGAAAACTGGAAGGTATATGTTGACGGGACCGAGCTTGAAGAGGACTATGTAAAATACATAGCCGGCAGACCCATGAACAGCTGGTCGTACGGCGAAAGCTACACCGTTCCGGAGGGACACATCTTCGTCATGGGCGACAACCGAAACGGCTCGTGGGACTCCCGCGACGAAAAGGTCGGAGCAATCGACGTGAGATATGTCATCGGGAAGGTGATCTTCCGCTTCTCGCCGCTCTCGTCGTTCGGAACGGTAAAATAACCGTCCGGGAAAGGACAATCAAGCAATGCCATCAGAACTGATACAGTGGTTTCCCGGTCATATGGCGAAAACCCGCCGGATGATGAAGGAAATGCTGCCGCAGACAGACCTGATAATCGAGCTTCTTGACGCACGCATCCCGGCAAGCTCAAAGAACCCGGAGCTTAACCGTCTGGCGGGGAACAAGCCGGTGCTTACCCTGCTTGCAAAATCGTCGCTTGCCGACCCGGCGGCATCGGAAAGGTGGAAAAAACACTTCGCCGATGAAGGAAGGACCTGCCTGTTCGTTGACAGCACGACCGGATACGGCATAAATTCAATAGCTCCCGCCGTCCGGGAGGTCATGGCTGAAAAGCTGAAGCGCTACGAGAGCAAGGGCATGACAGGAAAGAATCTCCGCGTCATGATCGCCGGGATACCGAATGTCGGAAAATCCTCTCTCATCAACCGCCTCTCCGGAGGGAAGCACGCAAAGGTCGAGGACCGCCCCGGTGTGACCCGCGACAAGCAGTGGATAAACACGGGCATCGGGCTTGAGCTTCTCGACACCCCCGGCGTCCTCTGGCCGAAATTCGAGGATCAGACGGTCGGGGAGAACCTTGCAGTCACAGGGGCTATACGCGGGGAGATACTTGACACCGAGCGCATTGCCGTCATCCTCTGCGGGCGCCTGCGGGACAGGTACCCGGAGCTTATCTCGGCAAGATACCGTCTCGGCGACGTTTCTCAGCTTGCCGGGTGGGAAATATTCGAGCTTGTCGGCAGAAAACGCGGCTTTCTTATATCCGGCGGCGAGATCGATACCGAAAGAACCGCCGTCATGCTCCTTGACGAGTTCCGCGGCGGCAAGATCGGAAGGATCACGCTTGAAGAGCCGGACGCGATTTCCGGGAAAAATCCGGATGAGACCGAAAACGGAGAGGGAAGCGCCGATGCCTGATTATACATACGAGGCTCTCTGCCATACCGAGGGCTATAATATCGTCTGCGGGACAGACGAGGCGGGGCGAGGTCCCCTTGCCGGGTCGGTTTATGCCGCCGCAGTCATCCTTCCCGACGGGCTTGTGATCGACGGGCTTGACGATTCAAAGAAGCTGACCGAAAAGCGCCGCGAAAAGCTGTTCGACGTTATCACAAAAGAGGCTGTAAGCTACGGAATAGCCTTCTCCACCGCCGCCGAGATCGACGAATACAACATTCTCAACGCCGCGCTCCTTGCAATGCGCCGCGCGATCGGAATGCTCTCTCCGCAGCCGGACTTCGTCCTTATCGACGGAAACATGACAAGAGGCTTCACGCTCCCCTGCCGCGCGATAGTGAAGGGCGACTCGATATCAATGAGCATAGCCGCCGCCTCGGTCCTTGCCAAGGTCTCGCGGGACAGATCCTGCCTTGAGCTTGACAGAAAGTACCCGGAATACGGCTTCGCAAAGCATAAGGGCTACCCGACCGCCGAGCATTACGCCGCAATTGCGGAATACGGAGTGACGGAGGAGCATCGGAAGAGCTTCAGACTGTATAAGTAAAAAAGCCTTCCCCTTTGAGGGGAAGGTGTCGGGTAGTTCCGCTTGCGGAACTACTACGGATTGAGGTGCAGCGCGCTACGGAGCATAAAGTTACATTCCCGTTAGAAAAAACGGTTTCGCAAGCGAAACCTACACCTCATCACCGCCTGCGGGCGGAGCTGTCTCGCTGCGGCTCGG
>ERZ827512.1628-NODE-1628-length-21093-cov-5.211189_pt1 | contig 21093 bp, 22 predicted proteins | sample MGYA00519916_ERZ827512 | MGnify/ENA primary metagenome ERZ827512 (study PRJEB31778, sample SAMEA3449335) | human gut metagenome | biome: human gut; feature: human-associated habitat; material: faeces | place: United Kingdom | collected 2010/2012 ... | reverse complement strand
GAAATAGTGGCGTCCATAGCCTTTTGGCGGTTTACACCACGGTTTACACAGACCGCGTAAACCAACGTAAAAACGGGGTCAGAAGCCACGAATCAATCAACCGACAGCAAACGAAAAAGGCTCGATAATCATCAGATTACCAAGCCTTTTCATCAGTCGGGGTGACTGGATTCGAACCAGCGACCACACGCCCCCCAGAATTAAATTTTACTTTTTCCAATAAATTTAACGAACTATATTTCAACGGATTTTTATCACTTTCAACGAGTTTCAATTTACCATTATCGGGAGTTATTGCAATTTCGCGTGTTCCACCTGTGTTCCACCTGTGTTCCACACGCCGTCCGCCTACCTGATCAAAATTGAAAAGTGAATCCCCGACATCCAAAAAATGCCGGGGATTATCATTCGGACAACCGACCCAAAATTCCTATTTCAGATCGCGGGCCTTGATGCGCACGACCTTTCCGTCGCGCACGACAACCAGTTCGCCGTCCTCCTTCTTCGTCTTTTCAATCAGACGCTTACGGGCGAGCAAAATACCTGCGTTGATTTTTTCCTGCATTTGTTTGATTTCAATCTCGCTCATAGCCTATGATCTTTTGATAAAATAATGGAATCACAACCTTATTTATTCGAACTGAAAAAAGCAGAACATTGATTTTAGCCGTGTTGCCAGCAAACATTTACCCCAAAATTTTTACTTTTTGTTCACCCCATCATTTAACTAAATTAAGTCCTAATCAGAAGTTTCTATTAACCATTTATGCAATTCTGATAAAAACTCAAACTCTTCTTCTTTTACACTATATGTGTGAAAGTTATTGTTTCTGATGCGTTCTAATTTCTGCATCCATTCTGTTTTGGCTTCTTTATTTCCACCTTTCTCTTCTCCGGGTTTGGTGTAATATTTTTCAAATATATCTCTCCAGTTGCTCCCATAAGTGGCTATTCTTCTATAGTCTATGAGGGTTAAACAATCCCATGGGGAATACTCCTCAGATACATCTGTAATTTCATAATTCTTTTCAGATGCTAATTGGTTGGCTTTATCATAGACGGCCTTGGGGACACCTCTTTTAAACCATTGGCTTCCATAAGCCTGCTCTAATTTAGTTTTAAAATCCTCTTTCATAAAGGTTTCAATATCCCGAATGAATCTGAACGAATCTTCATTATATCGTTTGTCTTCATCTTTCCAATACTTATCTAATCCGTCCGGATGAAAATCAGAACGGGCCTTTGATATTTCTCGTTGCAAGATCCTCCAAACTTTTGTTCGCCCTGCTATACCATAGCTTTTCTTTAATTCTATTTTAGATTCCGATGTCAGATTTTTATAGAAATCTATAATTGGATCCAAATAAAATTCCATTTCCTGCATGACATTTTGTGTCGAATCAACTTTGGGGTTTACACCCTTTGCTTTAACAATGTGATCGACAATATCACTAAATAAACGAAGCAGGCTTTCGATATTGGCATTTATTGTTAAAAAACCGTCATCAGCATCTCCTTTTGACCACTCTTCTGGTAAATTATTTTTTATATAATCAAAACAACCTACAATAAAAGGGAAAAGCCTCTCTAATGTTGCATCATTATTCCCTTTATAGAAGGTTCCATCCGTTTTGATAGAATCTTTATCGAATGTCCCAAAAAAGTTTCCACGGTCCAAACCGACTTTAATAGTATCAATCGTTATACAACGCGTTGCCGATTTAATATTTTCTCCAATAATAATACGATCATAAAGTGGGGATTGCATTTCTTCTCCTAAGCTCAAGGCAATTTGAAGTTTTAATGCTTTAATTTGTTCCGTTCGATTTTCTGAATTCCATAGCAAATCGGAATTCAAGGTGTTCCGTAGATTCTTGGGAACTGCCTTTTGGTTCTCATTGATCTGCATAAATAATTTGACTTGCTGCGTTCTCTCCAAATTAATAAAAGCAACGACTGGAATACAATTTGTCGCTTTATATGGAGAATTTGCATAGCCATACAGCCTATGCTGTCCATCAATAATATATGCAGATCGATATTTTTTTGGCAAATGAAGAATTCCTATCCTTGAAATACTTTTTTCTACCTGATTACCAGCACTATCAAATCTAACAGATTTTCCATTTGTATCAATATTTATAATTATTGAATTCGGGAAAAAGCCTCCATTATCAACGAAGTCCTGAACTGATTTTAGTCTTGACTTTTTAATTAAACGTTGATATGTAGGCATGAGTTTTCTGTTAGCTTTGTTCCTATGCAAAACATAGCCTATTTTGAGTAGCTTTTCAGGTTCAATCGAAAAGGAGTAATAAGTATATCCTCCCATCTTACCTTTAATGGCAGGTATTCGGTTATCCAATTCAGGAATCGTTTGACCTTCAAAAATACTTCCCAATAATTGATATTTGGCCGAAGTCCCTAAATGCTTTGTAAGCTCCTGATAATATTTAAGAGTTTCTTCGTCAAAATGAATTATACCATAGTTACTTAATCGTGCATTGTCCTGTTCTGACAAGTAATAGTTCTTTGTGGCAAAAATGAACTTAATCTTATATTTGGCATCAGGAAATAACTGTTGAATTGTAGTTATCAATCCTTCTTTCTTACCTCCTATCGCCTCTATAGTTTCTTTGAAGTTACTCTGCTTAGGATTATTCCCTGCAACTTTACATTCAATTATCAATATGGTTTCCTCATCCGCAACAAATATATCTATTTGCTGGGTTAATTTTTCATCGTTACTATATGGTAGCCTAAAGTTCCGATCTTTATTAAGGAATGAGAATCCCATGCGTGCAAAAAGAGCCCAAACGTCATCCTCAAATGCCATATCAATTGGTTTCCGCCTTTGCATTCTAATAGATGTTTTATAACGCTTGTAAACCTCCCATCCATCAGTTTCATATTTGGTCACCAATTCATTCTGCACACTCTCAAACATAAATTCTTTTGCTTTTGCCGAGAGTACGGTTGTTAGGGATTTCCCTGAAACCAATGAATTGAGAATATTTTGTTTGGTCTCTTCTTTCATGTCTCTTATTTTATAAGATTGGTAAAAATATATTCTTTGGTTTGACCTCGTTTTGCATTTATTCCCCCAATAAGGCTCGCACGATTCAATTCTATGCACCAATCTCCATTATTGAATATTTCTTTAATGGTTTTATGAGCAGCATTAGTAAGAATATAGTATGCTCCAATTTTTTTGATATATTGGATCAAAGAGTTTAACCTAATCTGATCTTCCAAAGAAAATATTTTTTGGTTATATTTGATAAACCCGTTGTTATTATGCGAGACTGTATATGGCGGATCCAAAAACACCAAATCATTAGGCTTTATATTTTGTCTTACAAGATCGAAATCCCCATATCTGAGAATTGCATTTTGTAGCGCGTTGCTTACATCTAATAACGATTTTTCATTGAGAAATTCTTTTTCCCTAAACCCATAGGGAACATTATATTCCCCCTTGAGATTCACCCTATATATACCGTTAAATGAAGTCTGATTTAGATATATAAAACGTGCCGCTCTTGTTACTTCATCTTGGGGATGTTCACTCCTTATTTTGTAATATGAATCTTTATCGTTGCTATATGTGCATAAAACTTTAATTATATCATATGGGTAATCTCTTAAAGCAATGTATGTTTTTATAAGATCTTCGTTAAGATCAGATAAAAATGCTTGTTGTGAGGGCTTGATTGATAGAAATACGGAAGCACCTCCTAAAAAAGGTTCATGGTAATTATCAAATGTGATATCCCCCATTATCTGAGGAAGATATTTGACTAACCAATTTTTTCCACCAGCCCATCTTAAGCATGGTTTTACTATATTTTCACCAGTCATATATAGCACTCTCATATTCAAAGATACAGATTATTTCCATATAATTTATTTATCCACATGGCAAATAATCGGTCGGTTACAGAAAAAACCTTGTTAATCTCGGTGATGAGGTCCTTTTCGAGCAATTTCTTTGCGGCCGACTGTACCGAACTGGCCGAAGTAAGACTGTGCCGTTTGATAAAATCGGCTGATGTAATACGCTCGGCTTCGCCCTCCTTGGCAATGGCATAAAGCAACTCCTTCTGCTTTTCGGGGACATTCGACAGAATCTCCCGAAAAATCGTATCGTTCGAAGCAATCATATTATCAATGGCAGCCCGAATCGTCTCCAACGTACATTCGTCGCCTTCAGGCGTGTCGGCAAACGATTCGTTGAAGGTTTTTTGAATGTAATAGGTATGTCCCTGAAAAAGTGCATAAACCTTTTCCACATCGACAACGGCTATCGAACGGTTGCGCCGCTCGAAATGCCCGACAATAAACGGAATGTAAATCTCCGCAGGAATGGCTTTCAGCTCCAACATGTCGGCACTGTGGTAGAACGGCCGGGCGGCTGATGCAAACATCTCCTGCATCATGTGGCGCTCGCTCCCGGCAAAGATAAAATGGCTGTTCTCTGACCTTTGGATATGAGTCCGCAACAAAGCCTCTATGTTCTTCTCCGGATATTTGGCAATTTGCTGGAACTCGTCAATCGCTACGATGCAAGGCTTGTCCGCATGCGCCAAATATTGGAAAATCTCATCGAGCGTATATTCGGGCCGCTCGATATCTCCCAACTCGACATTAAAAGTGGGAAGATTGGAGATGGGGTCGAACCCGAATTTCCCGCTGATGGACTTAATCGTCTGAATGAAAAGAGTCGCCATTTTACGACTGCGAGGCAGGAGTGTTTCGTAAATCTCCCGACCGAGCAGATAGGTAAATTCGCGGAGACTCGACGTATGCAGAATATCGATAAAAAAAGTATAGTACTCCTTACCGATTTCCGGCCTGTCGTAACAGAACTGAATCAGCCCTGTTTTACCCATACGGCGCGGTGAAATGACAACCAAATTATTGCCGTTGGTAATCAACTTGACAAGCCGGGCTGACTCGCTTACCCGATCGCAAAAATACTCCGGAGCGATCTTTCCGGTCACGATGAATGGATTTATAATCTTCGCCATAGAAATATCATTTTTTGCAAAAATAATTACTTTATTCAGATTATGCAAATCAAATAATTATTAAGCAAAGTAATTGCACCATTCCGCCGACACAAGACCGATGACGTGAAAATTGAGCAGCGAATAAAACATACAAATGCGAATCCACTGTTTGTAACGACACAATGTACAGATTTATTAATAGGTCTACAATTAAAACCAAAAAATATTTGCAATCGCTTCATCGACCTGCTATTTTTGCCTCGTCTACGACTAATGGGCAATTTAGTAATCGCATCATACTCTGCAATTCTCGGGTAGGCGGTTAGTGCTTCGGCCGGATCTATCGAATCCAGCTTTGACAGTATCTTCATTCGCTTGTCGTATGACATTTCGATAACTATCAGCGAATCAAGAAGAAAAACTGTGCAAAGCTATGGCTTATTCCATCCGGTTTCCCCGTCGTCACGACAAGGCCGACCGCAACGGCCGTTACGCCGTCAGGCTATGTATCACCAAAAACAAGCGGCGCAAATATATCGCGCTCGATCTCTATGCCGATCCCGCATATTGGGACGAGGCTGGCGAGCAATTCATCATCCTGCGCAACCTGAAAGGAGCCGAGCAGAAGGCCGAGAATAAACGACGCGAGGCCGACAATGCGTTGCTGGCGAAATACAAGGTCCGCGCCCGCGAGATCGTCGAACGCTTCGACATGGAGGGTATCGACTGGACGCTGAACCAGTTCGAGGACGCCTTTCTGAATACCTCCAAACAGGGCAAGTTCAACGCCTATTTCACAGACCGTATCGCGGAACTGCACGCGACGGGGCATATCGGGAACTCCCAGACCTATAAGCAGACGCAGGACATGTTGAGAAGCTATGACCGGAAGCTGGATCAACGGCTCTTCTCCGACATCGACCTGCGTTATGTCCGGGGATTCGATATGTTTCTTCAAAAGCGGGGCTGTTGCGGCAATACGCGCAGATTCTATTTCAAAGCGTTACGGGCCATTCTGAACCGAGCCAATGCGGAGGGCGTCGGCTCGGCGGCGACCTATCCGTTCGGACGGGGCGGGTTCGAGGTCTCCAAACTCGAAGAGGCAACCGTCAAACGCTACCTGCCTGCCGCCGAGTTGTCGAAACTCAAAAGCACCACGGCCAGCAATCCGCCATGCGAATACGCCCGCAAGCTGTTTCTCTTCTCCTACTATTGTTACGGCATTTCGTTCATCGACATGGCGATGCTCACGGCCGCCCATATCAAACAGATGGAGGACGGCGACTATATCGTTTACAAGAGGCAGAAGATCAAACGGCAGAAAGGGGTCAAACCGATTTCTATCAAAATCACGCCTGCGATCCGGCAACTGATCGGGAGCCTGCAAGCGGCATCGCCGACCGTGGACGATTTCCTGCTGCCGATCGTCACCCGCTCCGGCTATACGGGCGAGCGGCTCTACATGCACATTCGGGCCCGTTACAGCAAGTATCAAAAGTACCTGCGCCTGCTCGCCGAGGAACTCGGAATCGATTTCCACCTGACGAGCTACGTTTCGCGCCATACGGCGGCCATGACCTTGCAGCGCAACCACATCCCGCGCGAGGTGATTTCACAGATGCTCGGCCATGCCGATTTGGAAACCACGAACATATACCTTGACAGCTTCGACAACGGAGTGATCAACGAGGCGGCGAAAGTTCTCTAACAGCCGCCGCGGTTTAATTTAATTTGTCCTTTGGTACTATAAGTACAAATTTACGATTCAAAATAAACTACGATGAAAATTCCGTTCAGCTATCAAACCTTTTCAGCATTGCTTCCGGATGAAACGAGGGCCATTGCCTACTATACAGAATGGCACTCGACCTATTGTCCCGACTGTAATATCCGGCTCACACGACCTTTGAGGAGAAGAAATCCGCTGCTGTTACGTTGCCCTCAATGCGGGAAAACCGTCTCCGTTTTCACGGGGACTGTCTTTCAGGGGACACGGGCGGACCTCCGGTACTGGCTCTATACCGGCACGCTGTTTTATTTCTGCAAGAGTCATTTCCCCCAGTTCCAGCTACCTCATCTGTTGTCCATAAAATCCATAAAGCAGGAGGTCGGAGCCACTTCGGATCAGACCATGCGCCGGATATACACGACCCTCAGGCGGCTTTTCGAAAGCATGGATGAGGACGACATAGATTTTCGAGACCTCATATTCAGACCCCTCTATTTACGCGCCCAGCAACAACGACCATTCTCATTGACCTATACGGGCTGTAATCGTTCATTAAATTCATTATTTTCATTAAGTACCCCTGCGGAATAGCATTCTCGCAGGGGTGCTTTCATTTTAGGCCCTATGTATATTCCATTATCATATTTCAGTATTGAAACTCATCTAAAATAATATTGATTATGACAAAATTCACTGATGACACCCCGATCGCAATGCTGACCGTGGGACAACTGAAAGAGATTCTCGGCATCGACCGAATCTTGGGTAATCTTACTGCGAATCAAGCTCCGACCGAGCAAGTAATGACCATCGAAGAGGTCGTACGCCTGACCGGATACAGTAAGGCGACGATTTACAAATTTACGAGCGACCGAAAGATTCCCTTTCGCAAGCCGGAGCATGGCGGACGACGGCTCTACTTTCAGCGTGAGGAGATTCTCGACTGGTTGCAGAGCGAATCGCACCCGACGATCGAACAATACTGTAATAACCAAATTAAACACTAAACAATCAAAGTTATGAAACCAAACCAAAATTTAGATCCGTTGGCGGCATTGAACAATGTAACGGAAGAAGAATTGAGCGCAATTCAGGAAAAGGAGGCTGCGAAGCCGCGAAAGAGGAAACCGAGAGAGGGCTTTGTATTCCTCATCTCATTTTACGAAGCTATCGAACTTATGCCTGAACGTCTTCAGCATAAAGCTTATAAAGTTTTAACGCGTTATGCGCTATACGGTGAAATGCCCCCAAAAGGAACTCCGACCCGAATCATGCAATCTTTCGTGGGGTGGAAACGACTGATCGATGCCAGCTCCAAGAAATACGATAAAGCGATCGGGGATCGGTTCGCAGGAAAGGCAGATAGTAAAATCAAACGATGACACGCGCCATTCAAGTGCCGGATCGAAATATCTGACAACCGAACAATAAGCAGGCAATAAGTGAACAAGAACTCAAAATGCAAAATGCTAATTATATGGAAGATAGCAAATATTTATCGCAACAAATCTTAAATACAAACAGGAGTAATTCCAATAACTCATGCTCAAAATTTATGACAAACACCGTCGTTCGGATTCCAGCGGGGATCCCATCGCCTAAAGTATCTCTTTTCGAGAACATGACCTCGGTCGTTCCAATCGAGGAAATATCTCTCTGGGAATTTTTATTAAGCTCGGATTACCAAGACATCGTGCATATTTATCGGGAAACGCAGGATCCGGCGGTCCGCAAAGAGATAAAGAAGTTCCGCCTCCCTTGTGTGACCGTTTCCGGAATATTCGATACACGAGCCCGAAAAAGGCTCGTGCATCGGCATAGCCGTTACATCTGTGTAGATATTGACGGCAAGGATAATCCCGGGGTCAAGGGAAGATGGTCCCGTGTTAAAGAGTTATTAGCTGAAAAGTTCAGTAGCCTGTGCTACGCGGGGCTATCCGTCGGAGGTAACGGTCTATGTCTTGTTTTCCGAATAGCCTATCCAGAGAGGCACCGGGCGCAGTATTTTGCACTTATAAACGAAATCCGGACAAAAATCCATTTGTACGCAGATTCAACTTGCTGCGATGTCACCCGTCTGCGTGTCGCAAGCTATGATCCCGAACCGTTCTTTAATCCGAATGCCGTTCCGTACCTGAACCTCATAAACAAAGACTACGGAGTACCCTGCAAAAACGACAGATCGGCCTCCATGGATGTAGATACCAAAATGAGAGCATATGCGTGTATAAAAATAATATCAGACCGACAAATAGACATCACATGCGGCTATAAAGTATGGAGAGCTATCGGGCAGGCACTTGCCAACGAGTTCGGACCGGAAGAAGGGCGACGACTATTCCACTTGGTGAGCCAATGGCACTCCGATTACTACCCGACCGAATGCGACCGATTATTCGACTGGTGCATAGCCAACCATGACTTTATAAACATCAGCACGTTTTTCCACCATTGTCGGGAATACGATATTACATTCAAATAACCGTCTCAGAATACGTTTACGGGGATCGACTAATAGTCGATCCCTTTTTCGTAAAGGTCAATATGTGGAGTTTACCTTAAACATAGCATAAGGTCAATATTGATTTTTCAGAATATTTCGCTCAAATTTGTACGACAATGCCCCGACTGAGTGTTGCACTAAGCAAAACATTTTTTTACCTTTGTAGGGCCACGAGAGTGGCGTACATATAGTAAAAGTGTTCGCTTTTATTCCGTGTAGGGAAATCTGGTAAATTTCACACAACAGACACAGGGATAAAACAGCGCGCTCATTGCTTGTATGGTATGCGGTCATCATCGCCTACTATTACAGGTGTGGGGCATTGTTTTATTGGTGTCTAAGGCTTACCAGAGCCTCCCTACTCAATAAGACGACTGTTCCACACTTTTTTTCATGTAAATCAGCCATATCGGAACAGGATGGCAACAAAAACTTGTTGCTATGAAAAAACTAATCACTTGCGGGCTTATGTTCTTCATATTGGCCGCACCCGGTATGTACGCCGCACCGCAAACACAGGAGACCGACAAAAAAGCCCTGCGCGAACAACGTCGGGAAGAACGGAGGCAAAAGCGAGAAGAACGCAGAGAAGAGCGCCAGCAAAGAAAAAAAGAGCAAAAAACCCCGCAACCCTTGGTTTCTGTACCCCCAACTAATCCTGCCCCGGAAATTATTCACGAAGAAATCGAGACGCCTCGTGAGCCAGCCATTATTTCAAAGCAAAAAGAAACGGAATCGCAACCTGCTCCGATCAAAAATCAAACGCATTCTACATCTCCGAAAATCATACAATCATCCAAACAAGCCGTATCTCCAATTGTACCCGCGCCTGAAGCTCCATATCCTGATACAAAATCAGAAAAAGGGAATCCAGTACTATGGCTTTTACTCATCATTGGATTATTTGTATTTCTAATTTTACGTTGGCTGTTTTCACGCCGCTGCGGGAACTGCGGAAGATTCTGGGCGATGCGGGTAATTGATGAAGCATACCTCGGCCGAGTTAAAACCGAGCGAGTTAAAAACGGAACTCAATCGTATCTCGTCCACTATAACCGCATTCAGGTTACCCGCCAATGCAAATATTGCGGACATCAGGACTGTTTCAACAAAACCGTAAAAGGAGATGCCGAATAACGACTATTTGTACCTAATAAACCATTAAAAATGAAACGGATTCTTTATTTATTATTCGCTGTTTCCACTCTATGGAGTTGTAATAGCGATTACGACGATTCAGCATTGACCGGACGCGTGGACGACCTCGAAAACAGGGTCGCAAAACTCGAAGAATTATGCAAGCAGATGAACACCAACATTTCATCCCTGCAAACCCTTGTCAATGCCCTTCAAAACAAAGACTACATTACCGGCGTCGTCCCCATTACCAAGGATGGAGAAACAATTGGTTACACCATTTCCTTTACCCAAAGTGCACCGATTACGATTTACAACGGACAGGATGGCAAAGACGGTCAGGACGGCAAACCCGGCGAAGACGGGAAAGACGGCTCTACCCCGGTTATCGGAGTAAAGCAGGATGCCGACGGAATCTATTACTGGACGCTTAACGGCGACTGGCTGACGGATGATTCCGGCAACAAGATAAAAGCAGAAGGCCGCGACGGTCAGGATGGAGAAGATGGTAAGCCGGGACAGGATGGCAACGATGGACAGGACGGGAACCCCGGCGAAGATGGCGAGGACGGGCAGGATGGCAAGCCCGGAGAGGATGGAAAAGACGGCATAACGCCTCAATTGAAAATCGAGGACGGATACTGGTATATCTCCTATGACGGTGCATTGTGGACCCAGCTCGGCAAGGCAACGGGCGATAAAGGTGAGCAGGGGGAGCCGGGACAGGCCGGAGGCATCTTCAAGGATGTCGAAGAAACCGCTGACAGCGTTATATTCACCTTGAATGACGACAGCACAATTACGATTCCGAAAGCAACGGCATCCGAAAAATTGGATATCACATTCAGCAATACGGAATCCATCAATGTCCTGCCGGGAAAAACCTATGAAATCGAATATACGATTATCGGAGCGGATGAAACGACACGAATCGAGGCGGTAGCGCAAGACCTCTATAAGGCGTCTGTTTCACCGACAGATTACCGATCCGGGAAAATCATCGTTACAACACCATCGGCCGACCTCGAAGCAAGCCGCATCTTGGTATTTGTCTCCAAAGGGACGAATACTATCATGCGCATTATCAATTTTGTCGAAAGCGTCATTATCGTATCGACCGACACCGTGGAGATTGCCGCAGAAGGCGAAACCGTGCAGGTCGAAGTGGAAACCAATGTAACCTATACGGTGGAAATTCCGGAGGCAGATCGTGTTTGGCTGTCTATTGCAGAAACACGCGCGACGACACATAAAGAAACTCTTACTTTTACCGCCCAAGCCAATCCGAACACGACCTATCGCTATTCGACCGTCAACCTGAAAGACGATAGCGGGCTGGTAGCACAAAGCATTCTGTTCGCGCAAAAGGCTTCGGGATATAAAACGGTCCATGTCGAAACGGCAGGAACATTGGAAAACTACATTTCCGCCGATGAAAAAGAGAAATTGATCGGACTGAAACTGACGGGCAAACTCAACACGTTCGATTACGATTTCATGCGCACCATGCCCGCATTGGAATCCGTCGATCTGGCACAAATCGACAATACGACCATTCCGGCCAGTTGCTTTAAGAACAGCAAAATTAAGACGGTCATTTTGCCGCTGAATCTGGAAGCCATACCAGACAATGCGTTTTATCAAAGCAAAATTACTTCTATCAATATTCCGCCTTCTGTCTCCTCAATAGGGGCATCGGCATTTAAGGAGTGTACATTGTTGGCTGGGAATCTGATTTTGCCCAACAGTTTGCAAAAAATTGGCGATGATGCCTTTTACCGCTGCGAAAAATTAACAGGAAACCTAATTATTCCGAATAGCGTTGTTAACATGGGGGAATATGCCTTTTATAGTTGTAGCGGGTTTGACGGACTGCTAACCTTGAGTTCAGAATTAACGCGTATTCCAGCTTATTGTTTCTTCGCTACAGGGTTTAGTGGTAATTTAATAATACCCGACAATGTCAAATTTATAGGAGATTACGCATTTACATCCTGTTACAATTTTAAAGGATACCTTTTACTTGGAAATGGCATCGCAGGGAATGGAACAAACAGTGGGTCACAAAGCATTGGAGATTCAGCATTTTCAGCGGGCAATAATCCTATCTTCAGGAAAGTATACGCAAAATCATCATTACCAGCACTAATAAACTCTGAAGCATTTGGTGCATACAGTTGGTATTCCATCAATCTTTACGTTCCGATTGGAGCTAAGGAGATATATCAAAATATTTCCTTCTGGAAAAAATGTGGTTCTATCGAAGAAGTCGAATTTTAAGCTATGGCACTAATCTATTTTGGTGATAATGGGCAACGTCAAGAATTACATAGCTGTCTTTGGCAAACAAATCTTGAAAATCGCCAAGAAATTGCAGACTACCTAATCAGGCGTTTACAGGAAAAGAATTACTCCGCAGACACATGGTTTACTGCACAAAATTTAGTCGGCGAAAATCAAGTCGATTGGGAAAACACCGAACCATTGAACGCGATCACAACACATTATCCCAATAGGAATACTCAAAAAACCATTTTAGGTAAAATTTTGAAACGAGCATTATTCGATCTGAACGAAACTTACGAAATAAGGTATGAATTCAAAACCCTTTATCGGAAAATAGAATAATCTCGTATATAATCAGGGTCGCGGATAAAGCACATAGTTGTAAGTTGTTATCCACATCTTTTCCGATTCTTTATCCCGACCGTTCTTAGTTGTCCCGACCTGCCGCGACCCGGCAGGTCGCTTTGTTAAATCCAGACAGAAGATACTGCGACGCAATTACAGCCCATGTAGTCGGGAACTCAATAAAATTCATTATCCGCCTGTTTCGATCCAATGTATAGGGCTTAAATAAGCAAGCAGCAATGATGGTCTCCAGTACATAGCGGCTGAATCGGCCTGCGTATTCAAAGCCGGAATATATTACCCCAAAAACAAAATCACATGAAAAACAAAGAAGAAATCAGACGCTACCTCGACACCCAATTCAGCCCATCGGAAGACGACATGGTACAAATTGGCCAAAACGATTTCGCCCGCATTTTGAACAGCGCGGCATCTTGCGCCCTAATTACGGTCGAGGGTGCAATGCCCGTCTTGGCGGAGCAACTCCGCACCGAATTGGAAGCCCAGCATATCGAAGCCGACCTTGATGCGATTGTAAAAGTAAGCTATCATCCCGCATCGGAGATTAGTTTCGACGACCTATGCAGCCTTTTAACCGTCATCCATGAATTTGCCCCGCAGGTTAATATCGTCTGGGGCTGCGGCACGGATGCGAAACTGGAGGAAACCGACTACTTGATACTGTTGCTGATCGGGTCATCGGCAGCGTAAAATTTGCAAGGCCTGCCAAAACATATTAGCAGGTCGTTTTATTTCGTCGGAACAGAAGATACTGTAACGCGATTACCGCTCATATAACCCCCGATAAAATTCATTATCCGCCTGTTTGGAGCAACTGTATAGGCCCAAATACAGCAACCGTCCAACAACCAAATACTTAACAACAGAGACTAAAATTTTCGAATGGCAACTATTTATGTACCACTTGTGTACCACTACCATTTTTACGGCCATATACCACAAAAGAAAAATCCTCGATATTCAATTGAATATCAAGGATTTTTCATCAGTCGGGGTGACTGGATTCGAACCAGCGACCACACGCCCCCCAGACGTGTACTCTAACCGGACTGAGCTACGCCCCGATTCCTTCGGCAAAAGAGCAAAACCCTTCGCTTTGGGACTGCAAATATAGTATATTTTTCAAAAACAAACACATTTCCGCAGGATTTTTTTCTATTTTTGCGGAAATGAAACGATTTTCACGTCTTCTGCTAACCTTTTCCGCGGCCCTCGCATCGGCCTGCGGAGGCTCTTCGGGGCCAGTTTTGAGCGATTTCACAACCGAGATTTACACCCCGGCCTACGCGTCGGGCTTCGACATCCGCGGGAACGGGAATAACGCCTCGACGCTCGTCTCGATCCGCAATCCGTGGCAGGGCGGCACGAACGTCGAACAGCACCTGCTGATCCTGCGCGACGACGCCAAAGCCCCCGCCGACTTCGCCGGACAGGTCGTAAAAGCCCCCGTGCGCCACGTGGTGTGCATGTCGTCGAGCCACGTGGCGATGTTCGACGCCATCGGACAGGCCAAGCGTATTTCGGGCGTCTCGGGCATCGACTACATCTCGAATCCCTATGTCCGGGAACACCGTCTCTGCGGCGAGGTCCGCGACGTGGGCTACGACACGAACCTCAATTTCGAACTGCTCGCCGCCATGCGCCCCGACCTCATGCTGCTCTACGGCGTGACGGGCGAAAACACCATCGTCACGGGCAAACTCCGCGAACTGGGCATCCCCTATATATATATCGGCGACTACATGGAGGAATCCCCGCTGGGCAAGGCCGAATGGCTGGTCCTCGCGGCCGAGCTTTGCGACCTGCGCGCGGCCGGGGCCGACACGCTGCAACGGATCGCCCGGGACTACCAGGCCCTGAAAGCACACCCCGCCCCGGATGCACCGCGCCCGAAGGTGATGCTCAACACCCCCTACCGCGACACCTGGTTCCTGCCCTCATCGCAGAGCTACATGATCCGCCTGATCGAGGATGCCGGCGGGGAGTACGTCTACACGAAGAACGATTCGGACACGTCGGTGGCCGTCGACATGGAGGAGGCCTACCTGCTGGCCAACGCCGCCGATTTCTGGCTCAACGTCGGTCCCTGCAACACGCTGGCGGAACTGACGGCCCAGAACCCGAAATTTTCCGGCATTCCGGTCGTGCGCAGCCGGAACGTCTACAACAACAACCGCCGCCAAACCCCGGCCGGAGGTTCCGACTTCTGGGAATCGGGCGTCGTACGCCCCGACCTCGTGCTGCGCGACCTGCGGACGATCTTCTTGGGCGACAGCGTCCCGACCTGTTATTACAAACGCCTCGAATAAGATGAAAAACGCCGCCATTCTCCACCTTTCGCCCCTCTGCCTTCAGCCCGCCGCGCAGGCGCAGGGGTCCGGCACGCGATTCCGCCACTACGCCGACGGACGGGCCGACGTCAGGCGCGATTCGCGCTACGGCTTCGCCGGCGCCCGTTACAAAATCTCGTTCAAATTCCAATACCGCTAAATGACCGCACGCAGAACCACGTTCCTTTTCACGGCGCTCGGGCTGCTCACCGCAGCGCTTTTCATCGCCGACCTCGCCGTCGGATCGGTCGCCGTGCCGTTGGGCGATGTCTGGGCGGCGCTCACAGGCGGCTCCTGCGACCCTGCCACCAGCGACATCATCCTCAAGATCAGGCTCCTGAAAGCCGTCACAGCCCTGTTCGCCGGCGCGGCCCTCGCTGCCGGCGGACTCGAAATGCAAACCCTTTTCCGCAACCCGCTGGCCGGGCCCTACGTGCTGGGCGTCAGCTCGGGCGCAGGACTCGGCGTCGCGCTGTTCCTGCTGGGCGCCCCCCTGCTGGGCGTCGCGGGACACTCGTTCGTCCGGTCGCTGGGCGTGGCCGGGGCTGCGTGGCTCGGCTCGGCGCTCGTGCTGGCCATCGTGATGGCGGTCAGCCGCCGCATCAAGGACATCATGGTCATCCTCATCCTCGGCATGATGCTCGGTTCGGGCATCAGTTCGGTGGTCGAAATCCTCCAATACCTGTCGAGCGAGGCGGCGCTCAAATCGTTCGTCATCTGGACCATGGGGTCGCTGGGCGACGTCACGGGCAGCCAGCTCGCGCTGCTGCTTCCCGTCGTCACCGCGGGACTGGCGCTCGCCGTCGCCGTCATCAAGCCGCTCAACCTGCTGCTGCTGGGCGAGAACTATGCCCGCACGATGGGACTCAACGTGCAGCGCACGCGCACGCTGATCTTCCTCTCCACGGTCCTGCTCGCGGGCACCGTCACCGCCTTCTGCGGCCCGGTGGGTTTCATCGGGCTGGCCGTGCCGCACCTCGCACGCATGCTTTTCGCCTCGGCCGACCACCGCATCCTGATGCCGGGGTCGATGCTCGCGGGCGCGGCCCTGCTTCTGGTCTGCGACCTCGTCGCCAAGAGCCTCGCCCTGCCGATCAACACCATCACGGCCCTGATGGGCATTCCGGTCGTCATCTTCGTCGTCGTCCGCAACCGCAATATCTTCTGACATGAGTATCGCCCTCAACCATATCACGCTCTCCTACGGCAGCCGCACGCTGCTCGAAGATGTCACCGCCGCCTTCGCCCAAGGGTCGCTGACCGCGCTGATCGGCCGCAACGGCACGGGCAAAAGCACCCTGCTGCGGGCCATTGCAGGTCTCGGAACGACCGTCTCCGGCGATGTGGCGCTCTGCGGCCGCCCGCTGGCGTCGCTCACGCCCCACGAGCTGTCCACGACCGTGGGGTTCGTCACCACCGACAAGGTCCGTATCGCCAACCTCGCCTGCGAGGACGTCGTGGCGCTGGGACGCGCCCCCTACACCAACTGGATCGGGCGCATGCAGGAGGCCGACCGCGCCGTCGTCGAACGTTCGCTCCGCCTGGTAGGGATGTCGGCCTTCGCCCGCAAGACCATGGACCGTATGTCCGACGGCGAGTGCCAGCGGGTGATGATCGCCCGCGCGCTGGCCCAGGACACCCCGGTCATCCTGCTCGACGAACCCACGGCGTTCCTCGACCTCCCGAACCGCTACGAGCTGGCGACGCTGCTCCGGCGGCTGACCCGCGACGAGGGCAAGTGCATCCTCTTCTCGACGCACGACCTCGACGTGGCGCTCTCGCTCTGCGACTCGGTGGCGCTGATCGACACCCCTTCGCTCCACCACCTCCCTGCGGGGGAGATGGTCGGCAGCGGACTGATCGAGCGTCTCTTCTCGGGCGAAAACGCCTGCTTCGACCCCGAGACGCGGACCGTACGGCTGCGCTGACAGCTCAAGAAACGACCGTCCGAGGGACTTCCGGCAAAAAATCCGTAATTTTTTCGCATATTTTTTGTACAAGTCACTTTTTTGCTTACCTTTGCACCGCTAAAGTAACCCCGTTCGGGGCATGCGATAGTGGTAAAGGCCCATTCGTCTATCGGTTAGGACGCAAGATTTTCATTCTTGAAAGAGGAGTTCGACTCTCCTATGGGCTACGAACGAAGGGGCCGGAAGAGGGGCGCGAAAAAGGAAGACGGGAGACCGGAATCGAAAAATGCACCGCCGAACACGCCCCCTACGGGTGAAAAAACTTTTCGAGGAGCGGACCCCCGGGTCTATCCGAAAGCGGCCAAGGCCGTTTCAAGCCAAACGACTGAAAAAAAGTAAAAAATAAAAATTAACGGATTATGGCAAACCATAAGTCATCGAAGAAGAGAATTCGCCAGACCCTGACGAAGCGCGCTCACAACCGTCTGTTCCACAAAACGGCCCGCAACGCCGTGAAGGCCCTGCGCACGACCACCGAGAAGAGCGCCGCCGAGGCCCTGCTTCCGAAGGTAACCGCTATGCTCGACAAACTGGCAAAGCACAACATCGTGCACAAGAACAAGGCTGCGAACCTGAAGAGTTCGATCCAGCTTCACGTGAACGCACTCTAAATCTTCGTCCGAGGGAGGAGCGCTCCCGCACCGAGACAGAAAAGCCGCACCGGAAACGGGCGGCTTTTTCCGTATCCCGCCCGGCGCGACGACAAGCGACGTCCGGCGGATTTGGATTTCACACAAATCGTCCCTGCCGGAGACAACTCCGGCAGGGACGATTTTCATTTCGGGAGCGCTTCCCGGCCCCTCCGGGCCTGCCCCGCTATTTCAGGCCTTCGATCACCGCGGCGATGCGGGAGAAAACCTCCTCCATCGTCCCCGTACCGTTGACCGAGGCGTATTTACCCTGTGCGGCGTAGTAGTCCGCCACGACGGCCGTCTGCTCGCGGTAAACATCCAGACGCCCGCGAATCACCTCTTCCGAAGCGTCGTCGGCGCGTCCCGAATCCTTGCCGCGCAGCAGGATGCGGCGCACCAGCTCCTCCTCGGGGACGTGGATGTCGATCATCACATCGACCTTCAGGCCGTGTCCGGCAAGGATTTTGTCGAACTCCTCGGCCTGAACCGTGGTGCGGGGAAAGCCGTCGAAAATACAGCCGGCGGCGTTCATGTGCCCGGTGACATAGTGGTCGATCATGCCGATTACGATCTCATCGGGAGCCAGCTGCCCGGCCTTGATGTAGGCTTCCATGCTCTGTCCCAGTTCCGTACCCCGGCGAATCTCGTCACGGATCACCTCGCCCGTGGAAACGTGATCGATTCCGTAGTGTTCCTTCAGGCGCTGCGCCTGCGTGCCTTTGCCGCAACCCGGAGCACCGAATAAGACGATATTTACCATAACTAACCCTTTTAGTAATTTGGACCGGGCAAAATTACGTTATTTTTTGGGGAAACAAGAGTATTTCCTTAATTTTGTAAAAAATTTTAGATTCATGGACCAGAAAAAGCGCACCGAGATCGCTTCGCTCGGACAATTCGGACTCATCGACCTGCTGACCAGCGGATTCACCCCGAAGAACGCCTCGACGCTCAAGGGCGCGGGGGACGACGCCGCGGTGATCGCCCCAGGACGCGGCGAAGCGGTGCTCTGCACGACCGACTCCTTCTACGAAGGCGTCGATTTCGACCTCACCTATTTTCCGCTCAAACACCTGGGTTACAAGGCCGTGACGGCCGGCGTGAGCGACATCCTGGCCATGAACGCCCTCCCGGCGCAGATCACCGTGTCGCTCGGCGTCTCGTCGAAACTGCCCGTCGAAGCCCTTCAGGACCTCTACGAAGGCATCGCCTTCGCCTGCAAGGAGCAGGAGATCGACCTCGTGGGCGGCGACACGCGCGCCTCGATGACGGGGCTGGTCATCACCGTCACCACGCTTGGCTACGCCAAAAAGGAGAAGATCGTCTACCGCAGCGGTGCGCAGCAGAACGACCTCGTCTGCATCACGGGCAACCTCGGGGCCGCCTACATGGGTCTGCAACTGCTCGAACGCGAAAAGCGGGTGCTCGCCGACGTGGAGAACCCCGAGCCGCAGTTCAAGGGCTACGAATACCTGCTTGAAAAATACCTTAAGCCGCGCCCCCGCACCGACATCGTCCGTGCGCTGGCCGAAGAAAAGATCCGCCCCACGTCGATGATCGACCTCTCGGACGGCCTGGCGAGCGACCTGATGCAGATCTGCAAATCGTCGGCCTGCGGCGCGCGCATCTACCTCGAACGCATCCCGATCGCCCGGCAGACCTCGGCGCTGGCCGAGGAGATGCACTCGGACCCGGTCGTTGCGGCTCTGAACGGCGGCGAGGACTACGAACTGCTCTTCACCGTGCCGCTTTCGATGCAGGAGCAGATCATGCGGCTGGGCCTTGTGGACGTCATCGGCCACATCACCCCCGCCTCCACGGGCTGTTACCTCGTGACGCCCGACGGGCAGGACATAAAGCTGAAGGCACAAGGGTTCCCGGAAGAATAAGCGTCTTACCGCCGCCCGCCGCCGATGGCTATTCCGAACGTGAGCGACAGATGGCGGTTGGCCCGCTCCGTACAGGTGTAACCCAGCGTGACACGCAGCCGGTTCCAGCATTCGCAGCCAACGCGCGGCATCACGCAAAATGCCGCACAGTCGCTGGACGGAGTATCGGAGACAGCCCCTTCGGCCGTTCGGAGGACATACGCCCCACCGATCCCTGCTCCCGCGAACAACGCCACTTTCGGCGTCAGATGCAGGTTGTAATCCGCAACGGCCATCAGGCTGAACATCATAAAAGGGTCCTTCGAGCAGACGCCCGCAGCCAGCCGCGAGTAACACGCCCCGCCGAGCCGCAAACCCACATCGAAGGGAGTTCTCCGGAAATTGTAACGACTTTCAGCGACCAGGCAAAAACCCGCCGCATCGTTGTCAAAGCTTCCGAGCGAGGCATAGCCAAAGGTCGCCCCGGCAGCCACCTCGCCCTCGAAATGCCCGGCCCCCGGATAACCGGGGCCTACGGCCGTATCCTGCGCCTGCAAGCCGCAAAACGGAAGCACGGCGAAAATCAGAAAAATGCAGCATCTTATCATCGGGTCAGCGTTGGGATTGAATTCGCCGGTAAGATACGCAAAATCCCATATCCGGCACCATTTTCAGGAAACAAATTGCGGAAGTCCGCCCGAAGCGCAGTCAAGAGCAGGCTCCCCGCAGTTCTGCCCTGCGGGGAGCCTGCGTAAGCGGCAAGAAGTCTGCCTATTCCTCGCCAAAGAGAATTTCCTACGTTCGCTTATCGGGAATAAACTTACACTTTCCGTGTTTGTCAGTATGTTCCACAAAGATAGGAAAAAGCGGAGATAATCCAAATACTGATAAATTTTTAATTCTTAATTTTTCATTTTTAATTTAAATGTGTATCTTTGCGGTCCCTTTGGGGATTTAATTAACTAATTAAAAGCATTATGAACAATTACGAAACCGTTTTCATTGTCACGCCGGTTCTGTCCGATGCACAGGTGCAGGAAGTCGCTGACAAATTCCAGGGTGTCATCACCGAAAACGGCGGTCAGATCGTGAACAAGGAGTCGTGGGGCCTTCGCAAGCTCGCCTACCCTATTCAGAAGAAGACCACCGGTTTCTACTTCCTGGTAGAGTTCACGGGCGAAGGCTCGCTCGTCAACACGCTCGAAACGCAGTACCGCCGCGACGAGCGCGTGATCCGTTTCTTAACTTTCAAGCAGGACA
>ERZ827512.1627-NODE-1627-length-21099-cov-6.082779_pt1 | contig 21099 bp, 17 predicted proteins | sample MGYA00519916_ERZ827512 | MGnify/ENA primary metagenome ERZ827512 (study PRJEB31778, sample SAMEA3449335) | human gut metagenome | biome: human gut; feature: human-associated habitat; material: faeces | place: United Kingdom | collected 2010/2012 ... | reverse complement strand
AATTACATTGTATCATAAGTTTCTGGTATGACTCACTTTTATTTTAATAAAAATAGTGTAAGTGATTTTACTCACCAACACTATTTATTATAGAACCTTATAATATCAGTTTTTTAATGTAACTTTCTTTTAACATAATATATATGATGAATTGTTATAAAGAAAATATTTACAATAGTTGCTATTATTAAAGACCATAAACCTATCTTTAGATATGATAGTAAGAGAAGAAGAATTATTTTAATAATAGCTCCTATAAATGTTCCCATCATAGCTTCTCTAGCCATATTCATAGCTTGCATACTAGTAGTAAGTGGTGCTTGAATATAGAACATTAAAAAGAAAGGGGCTGTTGTTTTTATATAGTTTATTCCTTCAGTTGTATTATATATTAATTTAAGTAAAATATCTGGAATTGTCATAAATATTATTGTACAAGGTATACCTATTAGTAATGATAAGAAAATAGCTTGCCTAATTTTATATTTAGAATATTTATAGTCTTTTTTGCTATAATGATTAGAAATTACTGGTAAAAGAGCACTAGAGATAGCTAAAGTAAAAAATGATGGCATTAATAAAAGGGGATAGACATAACCATTTATAATTCCATATTGCATAGTGATGTATTTATTTGTATATCCTACTTTTAAAAGAATATTAGTTAAAATAATTGGTTCTAAAAAATAGGTTAAAGATCCTAAAAGTCGACTTCCTGTGGTAGGAATACTTATATTTAACAAGTCTTTTAAAACTATTTTATTATGTTTAAAATCTTTATAACTAATATTAACATTTTTAGGAGTAAACCAAAGTAATACAATAATTGATGAAAATTCACTTATAATATTTATTAAAACTACACCACAAATTGCTACTGATAAGGAGTAATACATTAGATTAGGTATTAATTTTATAGTCAAAATTAATCTTACTAACTGTTCTACTATACTTGATAGCGTTGCTGGAAACATCTTTTCTTTTCCAAAAAAATATCCTTTTAATATTGAAGAAATACAAATAAAGGGAAGGGTTAATCCTATCATTAATAATGGATAATAAGTAATACTATTTTTTAATAAATATTTACTTAATATAGGTGCTAATAATAAAAGAATAATCATTAAAATAAAATTAAATAATAACATTAGTGGTATTATTGATAGAACAATCTTTTTATTATTTTTTTTGCCTTCACTTACTAACTTAGATATAGCAACTGGAAGTCCTAAAGAACAAAGCGTTATAAATAAATTAAATGTTGGTAATATTAAAGAATATATTCCTATTCCTTCAGTACTAATGGCTCTAGTTAGTGCTATTTTAATAATCATTCCCAATATTTTGGCAATTAATCCACCTAATATTAATATTATTGTTGACTTTATAAAATTGTTTTTCATATTTAATTATATGAAAAATTTATGATTTTAGAAATTTAAATTAGGTTTTAATAATGTCATTTTGCTAGTTAGGTAAATGTATTATTTTAAAAGAATTAGTTAGATTTTTGGGTACTAGTTTTTATTTCTTTTCTAAAAATAAGGTATGTATACATATAAAGACTTTCTTTACTATTTTGACTTTTAGTAATTTTAGCACAAAGTTTTCTTTCGTGTGTAGTCAAAACAATTTATATTATCTGAATATTTTTTTGTTGATTTTTCACAAATTTTTTGATATCATTTATATGGAAATTAAGATAATTAAGGAGATGATAAGAGTGAATATTGGTTTTATTATCATTATAGTTATATTTATTATATTAATACTATTAGGTCTTATAACTATAGGCTTTTATAATAGAATATTATTTAGAAAAAACAGAGTACGAGACAAATTTCTAGTTGTTTATAATTCTCTAAAAGAAAGAAGCAATATGATATCTAGATTAGCTATTATACTCGCAAGTGGTTCTTATCATGAAGATAATTTAATTCAAGAATTAAAAGATATATCTAATTTAATACTTAATAATAATTCTGTTAATGATACCCTTCCACTTATAAATAAGTCTGATTATGTATTAAAAAAAGCCCTATCTCTAGAAAGTATTCATGAACAATTAAAAAATAATAAAGAATATATATCACTACAAGAAGAATTTAAAAACAATCAATATAAAATTATGTATTCAATAGAAATATATAATGAAGAAGCATTAAATTATAATAATTATAAATCTAATGGTTTTAAAAAGCTAGTTAGTAAAATTTTTAAATTTGAAGATTTTAATTGTTATAAAGAAAACAACTAATTTACTATGACTTTTAAATATAATGATGATATATATGATGTTTTTATCGTAAGAAAAAATAATAAGAATACTTATATTAGGATAAAAGATGATAATATATATGTAACTACTAATTATTTTGTAACCAATAGAGAAATTAGTAAGTTGCTTTCTAAGAACCAACAATCTATTTTTAGAATGTTAGATTTAAATAACAAAAAAAAGGAAAGAGAAGATGTTTTTTCTTTATTTGGTAAACATTATGACATTATATATGATGGCAATGTTAAGTTAGATGTTTATGAAGACAAAATATATGTGAAAGATGAAAAAGTATTTAACAGGTGGCTAGACAGCTATATTAAGAAAGTTTATACTAATCACTTACACTATTGGCATAGTAAATTTATTGAAAATATTCCAGATGTTAATCTTAAAATCAGAAAAATGAAGACTAGATGGGGAGTATGCAATACTAAAACATATAATATTACTCTAAATTATGAATTATATCGCTATGACGTTAAATGCCTAGATTACGTTATTGTTCACGAATTATCCCATTTGCTAGAACCTAATCATTCTAAAAAATTTTGGGCTGTTGTAGAAAAATATTATCCTAACTATAAAGAAGCTAGAAAAATACTCAAAAATTAGATAGGAATAAATAATTTTTATGTTTAAAATGTACTAAATAATAGTAAAAAAAGTTGACGTTTATATTAAATTCTATATAAACTTTAATTTAAGTTTTATCTATTATTAAGGTATAACAATATTCATAAACATTAGCAAAAATAATAAAACTTGAGTTTATAGATTCTCTAAGAAAAATCTAAATAAAAAAATGTAGCTATTATTTAACTACATAGTATAAGGAATGACGTGATAAAAATGTTAATAACTTCTGTAAATAATGAACATATTAAAGAATTAGTTAGATTAAAAGATAAAAAATATCGGGATCAAAGTGATTATTTTTTGGTTGATACAAAGCATTTAGTAATGGAAGCTTACAAGGAAGGTTTAATAAAAGAACTAATATTATATAAAGATGAAATATATCCTTTAGATGTAGATACTTTATATGTTGGCTATGATGTTTTAAAAAAATTATCTCAAACAGATAGTCCATCTAAAGTAATGGCTGTAGTAAAAAAGAAACCTGAGATTGATACCTTAGGAAATAAAATTTTAGTTCTTGATAATATTCAAGATCCTGGAAATTTAGGTTGTATAATTAGAAGTGCTGTTGCTTTTAATATAGATACAATTGTTGTTAGTACAGATACAGTTGATATATATAACCCTAAAGTTGTTAGAGCTAGTCAAGGGATGATTTTTCATATTAATATCCTAAAAAGAGATATTCATAAATTTATTCCAGTTCTAAAAAATAATGATTATAAAATAGTTGGTACTAAAGTTACTAATGGCCATGATGTTAGAGAAGCTGCTATTTATTCTCACTTTGCTCTTGTCATTGGAAATGAAGGACACGGAATTAGTAAATATATAGATGATTTATGTGATGAGTATTTATATATAAAAATGAATGAAAATTGTGAGAGCCTGAATGCTTCAGTAGCAGCCTCTATACTTTTGTATGAGATAAATAATAAATAATTTTTTTGATAAATATTGGCTGTTTGTTAACTATATTCTAAAAAGAATTATACTTTAAGTTAATTGACAGGGAATAGTTATTATTATATAATGTGGGTGTATAGTAAGATTTGTTTAAGTTAGGATGGTGGCAAGTGTGATAATGATTTTTAATTTTGATATGCTTACTTTAGTTATTTTATTTATACTTATTTGTATATATTATGCTAAAGACATTAAAATATCAGTAGAGACCAATATGTTTTTAGGAATGATGGTTGTTGCTTATATAATGCAACTTATATATATGGCTAATTTTGTTGCTATATCTACTAATGGTCTAATATGGTTATTTACTAAACTGTATTTCTGTATTACTAGCTTATTTTTTGCTTTAAGTATGGGGTATGTAATGTATATTTGTATTAAAAGTAGGTATAAAAATAAAGATAGTGTTATTGATTCTAAATGTTCAAAAGTAAAAAAAGGACTTTTAGTAGTCAATTTACTGTCATTTATAGGACTATTTTTATTGCCTATAAATATTGATGGTAGCCTAATTAGTGGTCCTGGAGTAACAATTACTTATTTTTTATGGCTTGTTTATACGGTTATTTCAGCCTTAATTTTAATAGTTAATTCTAAAAATTTATCTAAAAATAAGTTTTGGACTTTGCTGCTGTTAATAATTGTCAGTTTTGTATTATTGATAATGGATTTTACTTTTGCTAATCTCTCAGTTATTAATTTTACGCCAGTTATTTTAATATTAATTTTATATTTAACCCTAGAAAATATCTGGGTAAAAGAAAGAGAAAAGTTATTACTAGAGAGAAATTATTCCAATAAAATAAATCTTGATAAAGTTAATTTTTTGACAAATATGTCTCATGAAATAAGAACACCACTTAATACTATAGATGGTTTTAGTCAAATTATTATAGATAGTAATGATATTAAAAGTATAAAAGAAGATGCTAAAGATATTAGACTTGCTTCTCGTGAACTTATAGATATTATTAATAGTCTTATAGATATTTCTTCTATTGAAAATGGCAAACTAGAAATAATGCAAGAAAATTATAGTGTTGATGAGATGTTTAATAGTGTTATTGGTATTGCTTCTTCGTCACTTAAAGACAAGCATGTTAAATTTGAATATAAAATAGATAAAAATATTCCGGAGGCTTTATATGGAGATCAATTAAAGATTGAACAAGTATTACTTAATGTTATAAATAATTCTATAAAGTATACTAAGAAAGGCACTATTTCTCTTACTGTAGATGCTGTTAAAGCATTATCTATGTGTCGTTTGAAAATTAAAATTCAAGATACAGGCTGCGGAATAAAAAGTGCTGATTTAGAAAATATATTTAACGGACTTGATGAACGAGATAATCGTGATGGCTGTGGTTTAGGCTTGTTAGTTGGAAAAATGTTGCTTGATCTTATGGATGGTAAAATCGATATAGAAAGTACTTATGGAAAAGGTACTACAGTAAATATTATTATCGATCAAAAAATTGTTACAGATGTTGATAAGATTAAAAAAGTTAGAAAAAAGGAAATAAAACCTTTTGATAGTAAAGGTAAAAGAGTTTTAATAGTTGATGATAATAAGCTTAATGTTAAGGTGGCATGCAAATTATTAGAAGCATATAATATTTCGGTAAAAGAAGTTTTTAGTGGTCAAGAATGTCTAGATGTACTGGATAAAGATAATATGTTTGATTTGATATTAATGGATGATTTAATGCCTGAGCTTAGTGGTACAGAAACTCTTAAAATTTTGAAAAAAATAGAACGAGTAGAGGGATTTGAAGTTCCAGTTGTTGTACTTACTGCTAATGCTTTAAGTGGAGTTAAAAATAAATATCTAGATATGGGATTTGATGATTATTTGGCTAAGCCTATTGATAGATATGAACTTGATAGAGTATTAAAGAAATTTTTACAACATAAAAATAAAAAAAATGATGAAGAGTAAATAATAATATTATTAACAAGGAATTTTAGATTATAGCAACTAATTATTAAAAAAAGTATTATAAAGTATTTTGATTTTTGAAATTTCATTGGACCTAACAAAAGAATTTGATTTGATTAATAATAATTTGGCTCTTTTAAAGAATGACTTAGTTTTTAAATGTTTTAAGAAGTAAAATGTGATAAAAAATATATTTAGTATTTAGATGTGATTTTTCAGAATTACTGAATTTTAAGGAATCATTTTTGATAGCAATATAGAAACTATTATTTCTTATATATGTGTATTAATGTAACTGTAAATTATTTATTTTAATTTGCAGTTAATTTTTGGTCTTTTTTCGTAAAATATTTGTAAACTATGTAGAAAAAAATATATGTTATTGTTATAATCATATACGAAGAGTAAAGGGAAGAGAAGAAAGTTAGAAAGGTAGATATGGTGTATGAAAAAAAATATAAAGAAAATTTTTTTATGTTTATTTACTATAATTCTATTTAGTGCTTTTTCCTTTAATGTTAGAGCACTAGAGATTGATGATAGTTTATTTAAGCAAGAAAAAATAAAATTAAAATTTAATAATGATGAGATTATAGTTTTTGGGAGAGTAGATGAGAAAATATTAGTTTCTGATTTTTTAGATGAATTAAATTTAGAAAGCGATATATATGAGGTTAATGTATTAGTAAATGATGAAATTGTATCCAATGATTCATTCATTTCTAATGATATGAATTTGCAGATTGTATGTGATGATAATACTATGTTATTTCCTTTAAAAATAAAAGGGGATGTTGATAATGATGGTATGATTAGTAAAAATGATGTAGATAAAATGTTAAACGATATTCTAGATGGTAGTGATGTTTCTTCTTTGAATGATGTAAATGAAGATGGTTTATTTGATATTAATGATGTTACTTATTTAGATAGTATTATTAATAGTAGAACTTGGAATAGTATCAAGGATGTTAGTGATGTTTTATATGAAAGTTTAGACAAACCATCTATTTCTTATGTTAATGATGAAATATTAGTCACTTATACAATACATGATTTTAATAATAATGTCTTAAATGGTATAGAGGGAAAAATTGATTATAATCATAGCTTGTTAGAGCTTTTGAGTATTGAAGTTAATAAAAAGAGTGGTCTTATTAATACTGATAATAAATTTGCTTATTTATTTGATAACTATGCTGGAGGACAAGCACTTATAACCCTTAGATTTAAAGCAATAGCTAAAGGAACAGCTTTTGTTACACTAGAGAATATAATAGCCTCTGATACAGGAGCTAAATTAAACTTAGAAAGAAATTATGCTACTACAGATATTCAAATAGAAGAGTATGGACGTGGTGGTGGTGATGATGATAATAGTGTTATTCCACCTACGACTATTACTGAATCTGATAATGTTGGGGAAAACGTAAATTCAAATAATTATTCATCAAATATCAGTTTTTTGAGTAATAAAGTTAATGATAATTATTCTAAAACTACATTACCTAGCTATGTTAGTCTTTCAAGTAATAATTATATAAAAGACTTAAAAATAAAAGATTATAAAATAAATTTTAACAAAGATAAATTAGATTACTCAATTAAGGTTAATAATAAACTTAACAAATTAGATTTAACTATATTACTTGATGATGATAAAGCTCGCTACGAGATTGTAGGAAACAAAAATTTAAAAGTGGGAAACAATTTAGTTTCTATAATAGTAACAGCAGAAGATGGAAGCTCTAGAACTTATACTATTAATGTTGAAAAAAAAGGTAGTAATACAAAAAAAAGTGTAAATGATAAAATTAGTAATTCTTCTAGAATTGTAATTATAATTCTTATAGTTCTTATTATTATTGGACTTATTTATGTAATATTTAAAGATGACGAGGAAGACAAATAGCACTCTTATTTTGAGCTGCTATTTTTTGTTTTAAAGAAAGTTCGATTTTGAATGATAGTTACAATAGTGAAAATAAGTACAGTGATTTTGTATTTGTTTTTCGAAAAGTTGTGTTAAATATAATGACTGATATTAAAAAAACAATAATTTATTAAATATTTATAACAATATAAAATTATAACTCATAATTTCTGAAAAATAATAAACTAAAAAATAAAAATTTAATGTTATCTGTAACAAGGCATAACAGGACTTTTCAAAAAAATTATAACAAATTATGAATTTTATTATTCTATTCTGTTATGTTAATGTTTTTATTTTTATTATAAGCCATTATTTCAAAATTCTACCTTATGTTAATTTTTTTTGGCTTTTTATTTAGTTATGATATAATTATATATATTCATACTGGAGGTAGAAGTGAGATATTTGGATGATATAGATGGCTTAGGGCCAAAATCTAAGGAATTGTTAGAAAAATTAAATATATATAGTGTTAATGATTTAATTAGCTATTATCCTAGAAAGTACAATGTTATTAGAAGAACTAATATGGATAATATAGAAGATAAAACAAAAGTCATAATAGATGGTCTAGTAGAAAATCAACCAACTATTATAAATTTAGCGAATGGATTAAAAAAAATTATTTTTAGAATTTCTAATAAAAAAAATATTTATAATATTAGTGCATACAATAAAGTTTATTTAATTAATGAATTAAAAGGTGGTGCTGAGGTTACTATTATTGGAAAATATAACAAATTAAAAAATACTATAGTTGCTAGTGAAGTAAGAATAGGACTTTTACCAGAAAAGGTGAAGATAGAGCCTGTCTATCAACTTACTAATGGTATTAATACTAGAATGATTAATAAGTTTATTAATAATGTTTTAGATAGTGATTATGTAATAGAGGATAGTATACCAAGTACTTTTTCTGATAAATATAATTTTATGAGCAAAGAAAATGCTATTATGCAAATTCATAATCCTAGTGATATTGTTTCTTATAAAAGAGCAGTACAAAGATTAAAATATGAAGAATTATTTGTGTATCTATTTAAAATTAAATATTTAAAAGCTTGTGTTAAAAAAAATGAGATGGCTATTACTAGAGTGTTTGACAATAAATTAGTTGACAACTTCATTGACAATCTTGGTTATGGCTTGACATCTGATCAATTAAGTGCTGTATCAGATATTAAAGCTGACTTGACGGCAACAAAGAGAATGAATAGACTTGTACAAGGGGATGTTGGTAGTGGTAAAACTATAGTGGCCATGATAGCCTGTTACATAAATTATTTATCTGGTTATCAAACAGCTTTAATGGTACCAACGGAGATATTAGCAAAACAACATTATGAAGATGCACTAAAATTATTTGAAAATACTGATATGAAGATTTGTTTACTTACTTCTTCTGTCAAAAAAAATGAAAAAAATAAATTATATAAACAAATTAAAGAAGGAACTATTGATTTTATTATTGGGACACAGTCACTAATTCAAGAAGAACTTACTTATAACAATTTAGGTCTTATCATTACAGATGAGCAACATAGGTTTGGTGTTAGACAAAGAGAAATTTTAAAGGATAAAGGTGAATACCCTGATATTTTATCTTTAAGTGCAACTCCAATTCCTAGAACTTATGCTTTGGGAATATATGGTGATATTGATATATCAAATATTAAGATAAAACCTGTTGGAAGAAGAGATATTATAACTTATTTCAAAAAAAACAGCGAGATATATGATGTATTGGAAATGATGAAAAAAGAAATTGATAAAGGACATCAAATATATGTTATAGCTCCTTCAATTATAGATAGTGATGAAAAAGCTATTGATAATGTTGTAAAGTTGGAAGATAAGATGAACTTAGCATTTGGAAAAATAAGTAAAATAGGTTCTGTTCATGGAAAAATGTTGTCACAGGATAAAGAAAAGGTTATGCAAAAGTTTGAATGTGGAGATATAAATATTTTAATTTCTACTACTGTTATCGAGGTAGGTGTAAATGTTCCTAATGCCTCAATGATAGTTATATTTAATGCTAATAATTTTGGACTTTCTACTTTACATCAACTAAGAGGTAGAGTAGGAAGAGGTAACATTCAAAGCTATTGTATTTTACTTTCTGAAAAACCTAGTGATAGATTAAAAATGTTAGAGAAATGTAATGACGGTTTTGAGATAAGCGAGTACGATTTCGTTACGAGAGGTGAAGGTGACTTATTTGGAATTAGACAAAGTGGCGATATTGATTTTAAATTAGTTAATGTAAAGAGAGATTATGATTTTTTACTTAGAGTTAAAAAAGATGTAGAGGAGTTTACAGAAAAGTGTCAATCTTATGACATGTGGTATAAAGTAGGGAAAAGTCTTAATATTATTGATGATTAACACTAATTGTTTACACTTTTTGTATGTAAAAATGTAAAATTTTTGATAAACACTTGATTTTTAAAAAATAATATATTATCATTAATATGACATAAGAGATTATGTCCACTCGCTACGGAATAAAGTGTAGGAGTGTATTCAACCAAAACCCCCTGAAGACGGACATAAGTCCGTCATTTTATTTGTTTTAAAGGATTTTAAGTGATATTCGAATTTTCTAGATACCAAGCTAGATACCAAATATCATTATCTAGATACTATATGATAAAGTTTATTTAAGTTTATTAAATATTTAAATTTAAATTATCCATAGTATTTTTTACATTTGTTAGATTATTTGGAAACATATGAGCATATGTATCTAATGTTTCCTTAGTACTAGCATGACCTAAATATTTAGATACAGTAGTTACTGGTTGACCAGTATTAATAAGTAAAGAAGCACAACTATGTCTAAAAGAGTGAAGTGGTATTCTTCTAATATCTGCATTTTTTGCAATTCGTTCATTGATTCTTGACATCATTCCAAATGTTAAAGGATCAATATCTCCGAAGATAAAACACTTTTGATTGAAGCCATAGAGCTTCTTTTTTTCGTTGTATAAACTAACTAAATCATTATATAAAACATCAGTAAGAGGTAGAGTTCTAACACTCTTAGCAGTTTTAGGTGGAGTAAGTTCATAATACTTTTCATGGTCACTAGAACTAACAGCCTGTTTAGTAATAGATACTAACTTATTATTCCAATCTATATCGGACCATTGAAGTCCACGACATTCACCACGACGAAGACCACAGTAATATAACATTTCAAACATCGTTTTATCATTTAAAGAAGTATTACCAGTAATATACTTTTGAAATTCTTCAAATGTATATACATCTTTTTCTTCTAACATTTCATTAGGATCTTTAAAGAATTCTATTTTTTTATAAAACTTCATTAAATTAACATCATAAACTTTCATTCCCCAATTAAGAATAATCTTAAGAAATTTTTGAATATCATTTCTTGTAGAACATTTAATTGGCATATTCCATAATTCTTGCTGAAATTTATGATATAGTGTTCCATCTAAGTCTTTTAACTTAACGTTTTCAAAATTAGAAAAATATTTTCTTCTCTTTAAATAAGTATCCATTGTTCTTTTTCTAACTTTATTCTTTTGAGATTCAATATATTGGTCTATTAGCTTACCAAATGTCATATCCATATCTCCACCAAACTCAACTTTACTATTTAAGAATTCTCTCTCTGCATTCATTGCATCTAGTTTAGTTTTATATGCTTTAGAAAAATGTTTTATCCATTTTCCTGTTTTATCTTTTTCATTCCAGTAATATTTATATTTACGACCATCTTTGGTCCACTCTTTCTTTGGTAATTTATATATTCCCATTAATTTATTCCTCCTTTTCTTTTCAGGGTTATATAAATACCAGTTCGTAACAAATAATATTCTAACATAAAAAACTGGTATTTATATTAGTTATAGTTCAAAATCATCTTTATTTTTAGATTTATGATGATTTCTATAATATTTATCAGTTTGTTCTATAGCATAATCTATATCATTAGCTTCATACCAACTATAAGGAATATGAAGTATCTTAAATATATTAGAAGCTAAATCATAAATTTTATTTTGAATCTTTTGTTTAAAAGTTTTAAATTCATAAGTAAGTTCTTCAAATTTATTTTTCCACATATTAATTTCTTTTTCTTGATTATTAATAGTTTTATTTAATTCTTTATAAGTCTTACCGGATTTAAAATTATTAACTTCCGTAGTTAGTCTTTTAATTGCTATATCTTTCTTTAGATTATCTTCAGCAAGTTCTTTTGAGTAAGTAGATAGATTATCTATATCTTCATCTTTATATTGCTTAATAATACCTTTTTTAACGGGATTTAAGATATATTTAGATGTTTCTATATCAACTTTATCAATAAATCTATTCTCGGCTTTATTTGCCTCTTTTAATAGCTCATTTTCTTTTCTTATTTCTTTATTTAAAGCATTTAATTCTTTTTGTTGTTTCATAGCATTAGTTAGATGAGTTTTATCTCCACCAATTTCACCTCTAAATAAGTTATAACCTTTTGACTTAATAAATTCGTTATAATCATCTTGAAGTAGAGTATAAGAAGCATTGCCACCTTTTTGTTTCCAAAATTGATCTGAATTTAGAAATTTACCTTTAACTGTTTCATAGATATTATTTCCATTTTCATCTTTCTTTTGAATTGGTACTAATTTCTTTTCTCCTTTTTTATTAGTTATTTCGTGTTTTAATTGATGACCATTTTCATCTAACTCAAATACTTTTCTCTTAACTTCATTAACTACTGGAGTAAAATATATATGCATATGTGGTGTAGATTCATCAAGATGTATTGCTGCATATCTTATATTTTCACTACCTACATATTCTTTAATAAAATTTAAACTTTCATCAAAGAACATTTTTATTTCAGTTGGTAATTGATGATTTTCATCTATAACTACATGTCTAATAGGTTTACCAGCATTATCTCCAGTTTTATAAACTTCTCCAGTATCTTTAAATTCCATTCCGTAATGTTCAAAGAATTCTTGACCACTTGTTATTATTAATCCATTCAATACTTTTGTACTTTTTTTGTTTGGATTATAGTTTATATTGTTAGAATAAAGATAATCAAATGTTGAACTTGCTAGAGTAGGTCCATCATAATTTATTAATTCTATATTATATGGAGTTCTAGTACTATCATATTTACCAGAACCTTTTCTTTCCTTTAATTCTTTATCAAGTCCACCAATATCTGATGTTTTAAACTTTTCTAATCGTAGTGCTTGTTTTCCTGAGTACATTTATTTTGACCACCTTTCAAATCTTCTTTTTAAAATAATACTCTATCTCACTAGGGCATAATATATGCCCAACCGTGAGCTAAGGAATATTCCTTAGAATCCTTTATGCTTGTAATAGCTAGAGCCAATACCTAATAAATAGGTAAAGGCATTCGCTATCACAAGATTAATTAAACGATATACTATATCATTTAATTAATGGATAATGAATTCACTATCGCCACTTCCAACCTTACAGGTCAGAACGTGCCACTTTCATTCATTATTTTCAGAAGGTTCTTCATAGGAACAATGCCATAATCTCTCGTTAGCAGTTCTTTTACTTGTTATATGAAGACCTTCTTTCTCCAACAAACTTAGGTTTCTTTGAATTAAACCTCCAAGTTGTGTTGGCGTTAATAAAATATTTGTTTTAGATAAGATATCTGATATTGTATAATCAAAATCTTTCCTAGCAACTGCATATTTTATAAATAGAAGTAGATTATAATCAGTCTCATCATCAGTATTTTCATCGATAACGCTAAATGTTTGATTTTCATTTCTTTTCAAATTTAATTCTAATCTACTAAAATCTCTACCTTTATAATCTAAAGTTAGTTTATTACAATTACTTTTTGACTCTTTTAATTTCATAATTCCAGATGCATCAGCAGTTAGTCCGACACTACCCATAATTCCATTACTTTTATTTAAGTGATGTGTAACAAATAATGTGCAGTTATATTTTCTACATATTTCTTTAAACTTTTTGAATACAACATTATTTATTTCTTGATAATCATTTTGATTATAGTCACTATCAAATTTAATGTCTTTAAACATATCAATTATTACGAATAAGGGTTCTTTATCAAAGGTTAATTCATGAATATCTCTTTCAATATCTCTGATATAAAAATCTGGAATATCATCTATATCTATAATGTGAAGTTTATTTACATTAGGTTTCAAATTCATTAATTTAAATCGGTCTTGTAATTGATTTATATCGCCCTCTGTGGTAATATATAAGACATGAGAGGGATTTACTTTGAATCCTAAAAAATCTTCTCCAGTAGTAAGAGAGAAGGCAAGTTGCTGAGCAAACATTGACTTGCCAACCTTAGGATGAGATACAAGTAGATAAACTCCATTTGATATCATTAGGTTTTCGACGATGATATCTTTTTTTATGCTTTTATTTACTTCGTTTATTTGTTTCAATTTGTATCTCCTTTCTTACATATTTTTAATTAATTCTTTACTAGAAACTCTAGATTCTAAATAAGGAATATCTATATCAAAGAATGCTACAACTTCTTTAGTTGGTACAACAGACTTTGGAATAAGATAACCTTGTTTTTCAAGCTTTTCTTTTATTTTCTTTTTAGCCTTTAGTGCAGAATTTCTTCCTAGATGCCCAAGTTTCATAATATCTTCTAGGGTGCACCATTGCTTAGCTATTAATTTTAATGTTTCTTCTGCAGACACATATTTTTCCTCCTTTCGTATTAATTTTTTTGTGGTGATACATAAACGTAATATGTATCATCTAATGAATTATAGATAATATATTTTTTCTTTCTTAATTCTCTAAATGCTAGAGCAACATCTTTTCTACTATCATTACCAAGAGAGTAGAGGTCGATATTCTCTAGTTCATCATTAGATCTAACTAATAGAGAGTTAAGCATACCTATTGCACTAACTGATAAATCTTTAGGTATTACATATTCATTAGTAGATTCTTTCTTAAATAATCTCATACAAATCCTCCTTTCTATAATTGCGTCCGATATTAAGGACAATTTAAATATAACATTGTCCGGAAAAGATGTCAATACTTTTTGTCCGAAAATATAGACAAAACGATAAAAAAGTGTTAAAATTAAATTATGAAGGAAGAAAAGGGAAGAAAGAAGTGATTAAATGAACTCAGAAGAACTTAAGAATTTAATTGAATCAGCAAGAATAGAAAAAGGTATTTCTCAAAGAGAACTTGCTAAATTAACTGGTATTAGTAGAAGTACTTTAAACGATTTAATTAATGGGAAAATAAAAAAAGTAGATATTGATGATCTACGTAAGATTGCTGAAACTTTAGATATGTCATTACAAAAACTATTAAAGGTTGCAGGTTATGATGAAATGCTTTTTTATTTTTCTAAAGATAAATATGCCAATAAATCCAGTAAGGATTTAAAAGAAATGATTAAAAACTATGAAGATTCTCAAATAGAATTACTAGACTTTGATACTGAAAAAAGAAAAAAAGTAAGTGATGCAAGACAAAAATTATTTTATACAATAGAACACTTACAAATAATGAAAGATAATAAAGATAGTTTATATACAATAGATAAAGCGATTGAGGATATTCAATACGCCTTTGACGAATTAGAATTTGCAGAACATAAATATGATTATAGTAAATTACCAAAGAAAAACTAATTTATAGAACGAAAAATTCAGAAAATTCGTTCTATGAAAAAATATAAAACGAAAAATCAAAAAAATTTGTTTTAAGAAAAATTATAAAAATTAAGAGGTGAGAAAATGAGAACAATAACTAAATAAGTATGGCATAAACTTTGATTATACCGAAAAAAGGAGGCATAATATGTTAGAAATAAAAGATTTAACAATATCTATTAGTGATAGATATTTAATTAAAAATTTAAATTTAATACTAAATAATGGTGATAAACTTGCTATTATTGGTGAAGAAGGAAATGGAAAGTCCACTTTATTAAAATCAATTTTAGATATTTGTGAATATGCTGAAATAAGTGGAAATATTAATCTAAAAGGCAATAGAATTGGTTATTTAGAACAATCTATTAGTACTGATAAATTAGATAAAAGTGTATATGAATTTTTGTTTATTGATGAAAGTGATTATTATGATAAAATTAATAATCTATATAAATACTTAGACTTGATTAATTTAACTGATGATATTTTAAAACAAAAAATAAAAACATTATCAGGTGGTGAAAAAGTTAAAATTAGTATTTTAAAATTACTATTAAATGAATATGATATCTTATTTTTAGATGAGCCTACTAATGATTTAGATATTGAAACATTAGAATGGTTAGAAAAATTTATTAATAATACTAATAAGCCAATTATGTATGTTTCACATGATGAAACATTATTAGCAAATACAGCAAATATGATTTTACATTTAGAACAAATAAAAAAGAAGACTGAATGTAGACATACATTATTAAAAATTGATTATGACACTTATGTTGAACAAAGACTTAGAAAAATTGAAAAACAAACACAAGTAGCAAAATCTGAAAAAAGAGAATTTAACAAGCAACAAGAAAAACTACAGAGAATAATGCAAAAGGTTGAATATCAACAAAATACAATTTCAAGAGCTGATCCACATGGAGCTCAAGTTTTAAAAAAGAAAATGCATTCATTAAAATCACAAGAGAGAAAACTAGATGAAACTGAATTAACTGAAGTACCAGATGTTGAAGAAAGTATAGGTTTTTCATTCGAAGAAGTTGAAATGCCAAGAACAAAAAATATAATCAATTTAAATATAGATGAATTAAAAGTATCTGATAAGGTATTATCTAAAAATATAAAGTTAGATGTAATTGGTAATGTACATTTATGTATTATAGGTAAAAATGGTGTTGGTAAATCTACACTAATTAAGTTAATTTATAACGAATTAAAAGATAGAAATGATATTAAGGTTGGTTATATGCCACAAACTTATGATGACATCTTAAATAATTATAAATATGTATTAGATTTTGTTTGTCCTAAGGGCAGTAAAGATGAAATTACAAAAGCAAGAATGTTTTTAGGAAATATGAAATTTACTCGAGATGAAATGATTAGTAATATTAAAGATTTAAGTAATGGGACTAAAGCAAAACTATTTCTTATTAAATTAGTATTAGATAAATGTGATGTTTTAATACTTGATGAGCCTACAAGAAATGTTAGCCCATTATCAAATCCTGTTATTAGAAAAGTTTTAAAAGAATATAAAGGTACTATAATTAGTGTATCTCATGATAGAAAATATATTAATGAAGTAGCAAATGCCCTTTATATTCTAACACCAGATGGATTATTGAAAGAAAGATAAGGAGGTATCTATGGGAAAAGTAATATTAGTATGTGGAAAAATATGTAGTGGTAAAAGTTATTATTCAAAACAATTAAAAGATTCATTAAATGCGGTAATAATCTCACCAGATGAAGCTACTTATGAATTAATAAATAATGAGCAAGGAGAATTTTATAATGTATTTTCAGGAAGATTAAATAAGTACTTAACTAGAAAAGTTGGTGAAATTGCTAAGGCAGGGGCTAATGTAATTTTTGAAAGAGGACTATGGTCAAGTAAAGATAGAAAAGAAATAAGAGAATATTATAAAAATAATAGAGTAGATTGTGAAATACACTATGTATTTGTTGATGATGATACTTGGAAACAAAATATTCAAGAAAGAAATCAACGAGTAATAGATGGTAATGGTGGCTCTGATTTTTATTTAGATGAAGGATTAATGAAAAAACTAGAATCTAAATGGGAAGAACCTACTGAAGATGAATATGATGTAATATATAAAGTAGAAAGATAAAAGTAGAATTTATGACACTATGACACTATAAATGCATGTTGGGTACTCACAAGCAGTGTGTCATAGTGTCATTTTTATAAATTTATCCAAATTAATGTTAAAAAATGGATAATTTTGATATAATATAGTTTATAAAAAAGGAGTGCTAGTAAAGGCTTTATTAAGTTTTTATTTGCACTTTTTTGTTAGGAGGTTGTTTATTGATGGAAGAAGAAGGAGGATACTACGCAATAAAAGGCTTTTCATATCAATATATAGTATCCTTGATTGAAATGTTAAATTGTAAAGATGAGAACAAGGTATTTAGTTTTGAGCAATTTCAAGACTTTAATGATAATGAACTAATTTATCAAATGAAGTATAAAGAAACTCAACATTTTACTAATTCAAAAATTAAAGAGCCAACTATAAAATTATTTTCAGAATATTTAGAAACAAAAAAAGATTACGTATTATATGTATATTTCCCAGATAGAACTGACGAAACATTATTATTTAATACAACTAATGATCTTGATAAAGTATTGTTAAACTGTAAAATTGATAAAAAAGAATATAATTTTACTGAAAAACAGAAAAATGAATTTATTAATCATTTTAAAGTCGTTTTTTCTAAGGACTACATAGACAAAAGCAATGAACTAATTGAGTTGATAAGTAAAATTATGAATGTTTCAAAAGAGATAGCAGAAATATATTATTTTAGTTTAATTACATATATAATTAATATTATTATAAATAATATCCCTAAAAAAAGAAATTGCACGAAAAAAGAATTAGTAACTTATTTAGCTAATTCATCTGCAAAAATTTTTCATGATTATTCATTAAAGTTTTATGGAAAAGAACGATACCTAAAAAGTATAAAAAAAGAGTATTTCTTTGAAAAAAACATAAACAACCATAATAGATTATTCATCATTAATACGCCATTTACATCAATTGATGATTACTATGATTGTATTTGTAAAATAGTGAAAAGGTTTTATGTAATAAACAAGAGAAAGACTATGGTAATATCAAGTGCCCCTTATATTTATTTACCAAATATAGAATTATCAGATTTAGTAAAATTAAAAGAAAAGTTATTTAATTTGATAGGTTTTACTGATGGTTATATGTATAAGGATTCTAATTTTAATGTTGATTATATAACAAAAAAATTTCACGTAAAAGATAATATATCTTGTAAGTTAGTTAGTATCGAAGATGATATGATGAGAATAATAGATAAATTAAGTAATGATGGAATAAAGATTTATCAGTTTTACGATAGAGAACATGAGATTTTATATAAATCATTAAATCAAATCTCTATAGAGATAGATGAAGTTAATGATATTTGCAAAATTTTGAAGTAAAGGAGTGTAAAAATGGATTCAGAAAAAATAAATGCAGAGGTTATTTCAGTTAGCCCTGATAAAGTTAAGATAATGATTTATAATATGGATAATTGGAAAACAGCTGAAGATAAGCTTAAAGTTGGTTCATATTTGGAAATTAAAGATGAAAATTCAGAAGAAGATGAGTATTTAGTTGTTGCTATAATTGATAATTTTAAAATAGATTTAATTGATGTTACAAAAGTAAATGAAGATGGAGAAAAAGTAGTAGAAACAGAAAGAAGATATGTATTAGAAGCCACACCTTTAGGGAGTATATGTAATGGTAAATTTACAAGGGGTGGTGATACATTATCAATCCCACCAAAATCTGTATCTGTTGCAAAAGATTCGATTATTGATAAAATATTCAGTGACTGTATTGAAGATAACGAAAAATTTTGTTTTTCAACTTTGCCTAATTCAAGTGTAAAAGTAAATGTAAATGGAAATAAATTTTTTAATAAACATTTAGCAATAGTAGGTTCTAGTGGTTCAGGAAAATCACATACAACTGCTAAAATAATTCAAAATGCAATTGCTTCTAAAAATAGTGATTTTTCTTCTTTGAATAATTCACATATAGTCATATTTGATATACATTCTGAGTATGCAACTGCTTTTCCTAATGCAAATATAATTAATATAGATAATTTGATTCTTCCATATTGGTTATTAAATGGGGATGAACTTGAAGAACTATTTTTAGATGCTGGAGATAATAATAATTATAATCAGTCTTCTTTATTAAGAAACTTGATTACTTTAAATAAACAAAAACATAATAGCGAAAGTGATAATCCATTAGATAAAGAAAAAATTGATTTTGATTCGCCATTGAAGTTTGATGTATCCGAAATATATACTTGTTTAAGAAATTTAAAATTAGAAACATACGATTATGGAAATGATTTAATTGCAAAATATAAAACTGGTGATGTTACATATGAGAATATATCACAAAAGTATAGTGATTTTTTTAAAGAAATATTAGAATTTCAACCTTCTGTTAATGGGAAAATCAAAAAAGGAACATATAGTGATGGTTCGATTGATAAGTTTATAAATCGATTTTATAATAAGATTACAGATAAGAGATTAGATTTCTTATTTGGTGATAAATCAAAAAAAATTGAATTTAAAGAAGTATTAGAAGAATTTACTGGATATAATAAAAAATCTAATATTACTATTATAGATTTAAGTGGAGTTCCTTTTGAAGTACTTAGTATTACAGTATCTTTAATATCTAGATTATTATTTGATTTTTCTTATTATAATAAAAAGATTAATGGAGACAATAAAATTCCTTTATTATTAGTATTTGAGGAGGCTCATAAATATGTACCTAAAAGTGAATTGTCAAAATACAAATCTTCAAAATTATCTATCGAGCGAATTGCAAAAGAAGGGAGAAAATATGGTATTACACTTGCAATAGTAAGTCAACGACCTTCAGAAATATCTGAAACAATATTTTCTCAATGTAATACATTCATTTCAATGCGTCTAACAAATCCAGATGATCAAAACTATGTAAAAAAGCTTTTGCCCGATACATTAGGAGATTTAACAAGTAAACTTAATTCCTTGAGTGCTGGTGAAGCTTTGCTTATTGGAGAATCAGTTATAATGCCTTCAGTTGTTAGAATAGATAGATGTAATCCTGAACCATCATCAAACGATATAATGTATTTTGATGTTTGGAAGGAACAATGGCATGATGATGATTTTAATGAAATTATTTCTCAATGGGAAAAATGATTTAAATATATATTGTTTTCCAGATACCAAATCTAGATACTAATTGTTTAAAATAATGTTATTTTTATAAACTTTAATAAATTTAAGAAAATGAAAAAGCCTTATTCTATAAGACTTTAGGTCATTATTAAATTATTACGAACTGGTATTTAGATTTCCCCCTGAAGAGGCCGTAAGGCCTCATTTTTATTTGGGTTCTTTGTCAAGTAGTGTTGGTGAGACTAAAAACTAATGATAAATAAAATGATATTTGGAGGACTAGAAATAGTTCTCTTTAATTTTAGGGAACATTCAAAAATAAATGTTAATATTTTCTAATTTATAATTTGATAA
>ERZ827512.1626-NODE-1626-length-21108-cov-4.036147_pt1 | contig 21108 bp, 18 predicted proteins | sample MGYA00519916_ERZ827512 | MGnify/ENA primary metagenome ERZ827512 (study PRJEB31778, sample SAMEA3449335) | human gut metagenome | biome: human gut; feature: human-associated habitat; material: faeces | place: United Kingdom | collected 2010/2012 ... | reverse complement strand
CGAAACGCGCGGTCAGTGCCGCCTCGGCGCGGGCCGAAGCGCGACCCTGGAAGAAACCGATATGTTCGACGCTTGCATGATGCATGCGGCCACTCTACCACAACGCTGCGTTCACGCCCGCACAATACCGGCGTGCACGCGTGAATTAACGCGCTGTTTACCGAGCGCCGTTCGCACTCGCATCATCGTCCCCGCCATCGCCACCGTCCGCGCGCAGGGCCTCCTGCCGCAAGAAAAGGAAACCGGCAATGCCCGCTACGATGGATGCTGCCAGGATGGCTGCCTTCGCCACCGCTATCGTCTCCGCGTCCACGAACGCCAGGTTCGTCACGAAGATGGCCATGGTGAAGCCGACGCCGCCCAGGATCGACACGCCCACGATATGCCCCCAGCTCACGCCTTCGGGCAGGTCGCTCGCACCAATCTTGACCGTGATGAGCGTGGCCAGGAAGATACCGAGCGGCTTGCCAAACAGAAGGCCGCAGAACACGCCGATGGCAACCGGGTTCGTCACGACCGAAAGCGGATCGGACCCCACGATGACCACCGCTGCGTTCGAGAACGCGAACAGCGGCAAAATGGCGAAATACACCGGCGCGTACAGTATGCTATCAAGCCGCGTGACCGGCGGAATGGTCATGCGTGAGACGCGGTGGATTTTCTCTACCTCGCGCAGGTACTCCTTCTGGGCGATGTCCGGCTCGCCAGGGTCGTAGCGTTCCTCCACCGTGGAGCCCTTCGCGGCGAACCATTCGCCAACGCGACCCAAACGCACTTCTGACTTCGCGGGAATCGCGAGCGCCAAGAGCACGCCCGCCAACGTGGCGTGCACGCCTGAAAGCAGCACGCACACCCACATCACCACGCCGACCAGCATATACGGCGCCAGATCGTAGACGTGCAGGCGATTAAGCACCAGAAGCACGGCAAAGCAAGCAAGCGCAGCCGCCAGCCACCATACGTCAAGCGAGCTCGTATAGAACACTGCGATTACCAAGATGGCAATGATGTCGTCGGCGATGGTGAGCGTGGAGAGGAACGCGCGCAGACCAAGCGGCACGCGCGTGCCAAGCAACGCCAGAATGCCCAGGCAGAACGCGATGTCGTTAGCCATGGGCACGCCCCAACCGCCCTGGAACTCACCGCCCCAGTTGAGCGCCAGGTAGACGAGCGCCGGCATAAGGGCGCCGCCTGCCGCCGCTACGATAGGCAAGATAGCCTTGCGCGGCTCGGTCAGCTCACCGGCGGTCATCTCGTACTTGATTTCCAAGCCCACCATGAGGAAGAACAGCGCCATGAGGAAATCGTTGATGAAATGCCCGAGGCTGATTTCGGGACTGAACGCGCCAATGGTAAAGCCCAGATGGACGTCGTGCCACAGCGAGTTGAAGTACGGCAGCGCCGGCGTGTTCTCAATGGCGAACGCGAGCAGCGCGGCCGCGACCATGAGCATGGTCGCCCGCGTGGACGAGTGCGTGAACTCGAGAAATTTATGCTTGCGGCGCTGTGCGCGGCGCGCCTCGGGCTCGATGAGGGATTCATTGATGCGATGGGGGCGTCCAGCCATGGGCGTCTCCTTCGGTGCGGTTCATGCGAGCGAGTGCCATGCGAAACAAAGCGCGAGCGCGAGCCGCAAGAATTCGCATGGCCTTGCTTCTGCGCCCGACGAATCGCGCGCGTCAAAATGGAAGCGGGATACTGGTAGTATCATACCAGCATCCCGCAATTCCTATGAAGGGTTGATGAACGCCGCAGCTCACGGCATCACTATCGGCAGGCCGGCGAGCCTTACGAAAAATGCGCGGCGCAACGCCGTCCCACAGCCCGACGAAACCATACGCAGTTAGTAGCGTTAGTAGCGGCTGTCGAAGATGCGCTTCGTCTTCTTCTCGGAGCGCGGCAGCTCGCCCATCGGAACGCCCACCGCATCCGGCGTGCAGCCAATCTTCGCCTTGAAAATCATGGCCAGCTCCTGCTCGCAGCGCTCTTTCTCCTCGCCTTCAAGCGGCGTCTCGAACAGCACGGTCAGCACGTCGCGACCCGAGATATTCTCGATCATGACCTGGTACTCCGAGCTCGCGCCGTCGGTGATGGCGATGACCTCTTCCACCTGCGCGGGGAACATGTTGCAGCCTTTGACCTTGAACATGTCGTCCGTGCGGCCGACCAGGATGTCGATGCGCGGGTGCTTGTCGCCGTGCGGGCACGCGCACGCGCCGGGAATGATGCGCGTGAGGTCGTGCGTGCGGTAGCGGATGAGCGGCGCGCCCTCTTTGCGCAGCGTGGTGAGCACGAGCTCGCCCACCTCGCCATCGGGCAGGACTTCGCCGGTCTTCGGGTCGACGATCTCAATGTAGACGTAGTCGCTCCACACGTGCATGCCGTTATGCTCGTGACAGCTGATGCCGATGCCCGGGCCGTAGACCTCCGTGAGGCCGTAGATGTCGAAGATCTCCACGCCGAGCTCGTTTGAAATGCGCTTGCGCATCTTGTCGCCCCAACGCTCGGAGCCGATGACGCCCTTGCGCAGGTGAATCTTGTCGCGCAGGCCGCGCTCGTTGATCTCTTCGGCCAGCAAGAGCGCGTAAGAGCTCGTGGCGCCCAGCACGGTCGACTTGAGGTCCTGCATCATCTGCAGCTGCTTGTCGGTGTTGCCCGGGCCCATCGGAATGGCCATTGCCCCCAAGCGCTCGGCGCCCAGCTGAAAGCCGATGCCCGCGGTCCACAGGCCGTAGCCCGGCGTGATCTGGATACGGTCGGTGTTCGTGATGCCCGCGGTCTCGTAGCAACGCGCGAACTGGATGGCCCAATCGGTCACGTCCTGCTGGGTGTAAGGAATGATGACCGGCGTGCCCGTGGTGCCCGACGAGCTGTGGATGCGCACCACCTTTTCGTCCGGCACGGCCTGCAATCCCAGCGGGTACGCCGCACGCAGGTCGGCCTTCTCGGAGAACGGGAGCCTCTCGAAGTCGGCTTGCGTCTGCACGTCGGTCAGGTCGATGCCCTCGAATTTCTTCGCGTAGAAAGGCGAGCGCTCTTTCAAGGTTTTGAACTGGGTTTTCAGCAGGTCGAACTGCTCGTCGGTGAGTTGCATGGGTGCTCCTTCCTGAGGGCGCGGGGCGCTCCTCGCGATCCGTCGGAGACGTCGGGCAACAAAAAAGCCCTTGCCTCCTACATCCTTCGTGCAGGGACAAGAGCCGAACTCCTGCGGTGCCACCACTGCTTGGCGTCATGCGACGCCCACTCGCGGATGCGCATTGCCGGCGAAGCGCCTGCGCGTCACATCCTGCCCTGTAACGGGAGCACCCGTCTTGCGCTACTGAGCCGCGACTGTGCCCGCGTCTGCGGGTCGCGATGTCCGCCACATCCGCGTGCTGAACCGCCCTGCCTGCTTTCGCATGCCGGACGCCGGCATCGACCGTTCGCGCAAGCCCTCGGAGGGCCATTTGATGGACCGCTTGCTGCCGGGATCCCAGCACCCCCGGCTCTCTGTGAGCGCGCACCCACCGTTACTTCCTCGTCAACGGTTTATGCGTGCATGGTAGCAGATGCACGCCGGCGCGCGCGTAACAGGTGTGTGAACGGCAGCAAGAAGGGAGAAGGCGCGGGAAGCGCCGCACGCAGGCGACGCGGGCATGCGGGCACCGGGCTCCCCGGCCATAGGACACTGGGCCCCAGGCCATAGGACGCCGGGCGTCCAGGCGCACAGCGCGCCCTACGCCACCGCCACTTCGATGGCTTTCAGGTTCAACGGCACGAAGCGCTCCTTCACGCACACTTCGATGGCGGCACACAAATCTTCCAGCGAGATACCCAGGTCGGCTGCTTGCACCGCTTTCGCGAGCAGGATCGTGTTGAGCGCCTTGCGGCTGCCCACCTGCTGCGTGAGCGCTTCGTCGTCCACCACGACCAGGCGCTCCACCTGCTCCTGCAGTCCCGCAATCACGTCAGAGGCACGGTACGGCTCTTTCGAGAGCGCGGCCGTAACCGGCTGGACGGCGGTCTGGGCAGTCACCACCAGACCGTGCGGTTTCAGGTACGGCAGCACGCGCGCGGCCTCGGCCGGCTCGAACGCGATGACCACGTCGGCGGACTGCAGCGCCAAAAGCGGCGCGTGCACGGGCTCGCCCTCGTTGCCCATGCGCACATGGCTCACGACGCTGCCGCCGCGCTGCGCCATGCCGATGGTCTCGGCCGTGCGCACTTTCCAGCCGTTATTCTGCGCAGCCTGCGCCAGGACCTTCGCCGCAAGCACCGTGCCCTGGCCGCCCACGCCTGCCAGCAGGATGTTAATCATCGCACGCCTCCTTTTCGATGGCCCCGAACGGGCAGGTGAACGTGCACAGGCCGCAGCCGGTGCACAGGCTCGTGTCCACCGCGGCCTGACCGCGCTTCGCCTTCGGGCCGCGCGCGTCCACGTCGAACCCAATGGCAGGACAGCCGATGCTCGTGATGCACTTCTTGCAGCCGGTGCAGATATCCGGGTTGATGCGCACTGGTGCGCCCGGCTTCGAGAGCTGGATGCAGGGACCCACGTAGATGAGCGCGCTCGGGCCTTCGAAGTCGATGGCCTCCTGCGCGGCCGCTGTGGCCTCGTCCAGGTCGAACGGGTTCGCGCGGACAACGCACGTCACGCCGAGCGCTCGCAGCGTCTCTTCGATGTCAATGGGCTGGGACTGCGGGCCCATGAGCGTGATGCCGGTGCCCGGGTGTGGCTGGCCGCCGGTCATGGCGGTCGTGGCGTTGTCGAGCACCACGATGGTCACGTCGTGCTGGTTGTAGACGGCGTTCGCCACGCCGGTCATGCCGCTGGCGAAGAACGTCGAGTCGCCCACGAACGCCACGCATTTCTTGCTCGGCTCGGCCACGGCGAAACCTTGCGCCATCGTGATGCCGGCGCCCATGCACAGGCATGTGTCGACGGCATCGAGCGGTTGCGCGTTGCCGAGCGTATAGCACCCGATGTCGCCGCAGAGCACGGCCGGACGACCGCCGAGCGCGCGCTTAACGGCCGAGAAGCTGCCGCGATGCGGGCAGCCGGCGCACAGCACCGGCGGGCGCGTGGGCAGCGCGCCGTCGAACGCCGCAGGATCCGGCAGAGCGGCGGCCACGTTCTGCGGCATGCCAGCGAAGGTGGCGAAAGCGCTCGTCAGGCGGCGCAGGGTGTCGTCGACCGTGTTCTCGCCCCGGTCGCGCGTCACGCCGTCACGGCGGCCGTGCACTTGGCAGGCCAGGTGCGCACGCCCCGCGAGCATGAGCAGTTCGTCCTCGATCACATGGTCGAGCTCCTCGAACACGACCACCGTGTCGAGCCCGTCCAAGAACGCGCGCGCCGCGTCCTCCGGGAAGGGGTACGGCGTGCCCACCTGCATAAAGCGGTACGCCGGCAGCTCCGTGCCCGCTGCGCGCGCCAGCTCTTCGAGCATGCCGAGCGCCTCGCGCACGTATGCCGCCGAGACGCCGCCAGCCGCGATGCCGATGCGCGGCATGCTGGCTTTGACTTCGCGCGCAGCATCAGGCGCGGCGGCGGGCACGGCGTCAGGGGCGGCTGGCACGGCAGAAGGCATAATGTCAGACACGGCGCCTTCGGCGTCGCCAGGAGCCGCCGCGAGCTGCCCGTCCCCTGCGGTGACGCGGGCAACCCCACGGCAATCGAGCTCGTCCGCGAACGAAGCGCCCTCGTAGACGGGCGCTTCGTCGAAGGCGCCACCTGCCGGCACCTCGACGATAGGGTTGAACCGTGCGAGCGGACCCCTCGCGAAATCTTGCGCGATGGAGCGCAGGCGCTCGTTAATCTCGCCGTGGGCCTGGAAGGCACGGCGCGGGAAGATAACCCATTTCGGGTCGCGCTCGAAGCCTTCCGGGGGAACGGACTTCGCGTGCGTGACCTCGGGGAACTCCATGAACGTGGACGCATGGTTGATGCGCGTGGTGGGGCGCACGATGACCGGAGTGCGGTACGCCTCCGACAGCTCGAAGGCGGCGGCCATCATCTCGCAGCCTTCCTCCGGCGTGGTGGGATCGAGCACCGGCAATTTCGCGAACGACGCGAACCGGCGCGTGTCCTGCTCGGTCTGGGAGGAGATGGGGCCCGGGTCGTCCGCCACGAACAGCACCGTGCCGCCCTTCACCCCCACGTAGTTGAGGCTCATGAGCGCGTCACTGGCCACGTTGAGGCCGACCATCTTGCAGGTGAACAGCGTGCGCGCGCCGGCGTACGAGGCGCCGGCCAGCAGCTCGAGCGCGGCTTTCTCGTTCGTGGACCATTCCACGTGCACGCCCTCGGCGCGCCCGGCGGCGTGTTCTTTCGCGACGGTCTCAATGAGCTCGGACGACGGCGTGCCCGGATAGCCCGCCACCACGCGGACGCCCGCGGCCAGCGCCGCGTGCGCGAACGCTTCGTTGCCCATGTACAGCTTCTTCGCCATGCTGCCCCCTCTCGTTGTGTGCGCCCATTGTAGGCCAATGAGAAAAGCCCTCCTCCCGCTATTCGGGAAGAGGGCTGAGTATCTTCCGGCTGCCTTGGCGCGCCGACCTACTCCGCCATTTTCGCCTTGAAGTCGGCGATCTTCTCGCGGCAGTCGTCGCGGCCGGTGCCGAGAATCTGCACGGCCAGGATGGCTGCGTTCTTCGCACCGTTGATGGCAACGCACGCCACCGGCACGCCGGAGGGCATCTGCACCATGGACAGCAGCGAGTCCAGACCGCCCAGGTCGGACGTCTTCATGGGCACGGTGATGACCGGCAGCGGCGTGTACGCGGCCACGACGCCGCCCAGGTGCGCCGCCTTGCCGGCAGCGGCCACGATAACGCGCAGCCCGCGCTCGACCGCGGAGGACGCCCAGGCGTGGACTTCGGCGGGCTTGCGGTGCGCGGACGCGACCTTCACCTCGTACGGGATGCCAAATTCCTCGAGCTGCTTCATGCACGGCTCCATGGCGGGCATGTCGGACTCGGACCCCATGATGATGCCGACGAGCGGCGTTGCTTCGGACATGTGTACTCCTTGCTCGTGAGAATGCTTTCGCACGATTATAAAACGCCAACACGCCGAGCGCCCCGTAAGCGCCCTCCCTGTCGACGGCCTTTTGCCCCCGGCGGCCTTTTGCCCCTCCGACAGCCCTTTGCCCCTCCGACTGCCTTTCGCCCCAGCGGCGTTCTGCCCCTCCGACGGCCTTTTACCCCAGTGGCCTTTTGCCCCACCAGCGGCCTTTCGCCTTAACGGCCTTTTGCCCCACCAGCGGCCTTCTCGTCTTGTCGCACGCCGATTAAAGCAGGCGCGGCTCGATCCTTCTACAAATCCTCGTCGGTTTCGCGAGATAAAATGCCCTCCAATCTCGCGAAACCGACGAGGATTTGCAAGAGAGCGCGCAAACGGCCAGGCGGGTGCGCGTCGTACCCTTGCCAGGCGCACAAAAAACCGGGAAGACGCGCAGCCCTACCCCGCCCAGAGCGCAAAACCGGCAAACGCGCAGCCGCACCCTATCCAGAGCGCAAAAACGCCGCTTCGATTGTTCGAAGCGGCGTTGCGCGGTCGACGTGATGGGCGGGCCTTAGTCGCGCTTAATCTTCACGTACATGGTGAGCTGTGAGCGGTTGAAAAGCTCGCCATCGCTCATGCGGTACTGCTTGATTTCCCACACGCGAATGCGACCGCCCTCGCGAATGGGCGTGGCCACCGTCTCCACCGTGTCGCCTGGCATGACCGGCAGCAGGTGGCTCGACGTGAGCTCAAGACCCACCGGGAACATGTGCTCCGGATCCTCCACGTGGTGCATGACGCACAGGTTCGCAGCGCTCTCTGCCAGGTACGCGCTGATGCCGCCGTGGATGATGCCGTTTGGTTGCAGCATGGTGTCGCACATTTTCGTGCGCATGACGAACTTGTCCTTTTCGTCGACGATAATCTCGCTTCCAAGCTCGTCTGTCAGCATGAGCGTCCCTCCTGTGTCGTTCGTGGTGTCGTCCTGAAGCCTGCCGCGCAATAAGCGTGCAATGTGTCCATGGTACTGCGTGACGGCTCGTACACGATGGCCAGATGGTTAAAAGGCGGGAAAGGGAGGTCTGTTTTGGCTCCTATCCCAGATTCAATGCGCGGGAGCCTCAATGCACGGCATTCCGTCGCAACAGCAAAAAGCCCGGCGAAAGCCGGGCTTTTGAAGTTGAATGGTGGTCAGAGAGGGACTCGAACCCCCGGCACGGGGATTTTCAATCCCCTGCTCTACCAACTGAGCTACCTGACCGGTTCGCGTAAGCGCGGATTAGTATATTACGTGCTTCGTACGCTTAGGTCAAGCGTTTTCGCAAACTTCATCGATGATTTCTTACGTGCCGCAATCAGAACGCTCGGCGGCGGACACGGCTTGCGTGTTGGGCGAAGAGAGCTCGCGCATGGGATTGGGCGCGGCTACTTCCCGCACCCAGCGCAGGTCGCACCGTCGCCGAAGAGGAGCTCGCGTTCTTCGCCATGCAAGGCCTGGCGCGCCTGATCGCGCAGGTTGTTCACGCCGATGAAGAACTGCCGCATCATGACGACCATGAGGTAGCGGCCCTTCGGCGTGAGCGTGAGCTCGTTCTCGTCGTTGGTGGCGAAGGCGCCCGAGAGCTTCATGAAGTCCATCTCCAGCGGCAGACCCTGCTCCACCGTGCACCCGAAATCGCGCAGGAACTGCTGCTTGTCGAGGCGCAGGCCGAACAGCTGCATCATGAAGCGATAGCGCATGCGCTCGCGCTTCGTGAACGTGGTCTTGCCGGACAGCGACATGCGCCCCGACTCGATAGCGGCGTTGTACTCCTTGATGGAGAACGTGTTCACGTACAAACTGCTGCCCAAATACGTGATGCCGCCGGAGCCGATGGCCGGGTACTCCTCGTAGTCGACCACGTACTCGTCAATCATCGGGCCGCCGTCGCGCGCCACGGCGCCGGGGACCTCGCCGCCCGTCACGGGCTCGCGGCGGTTGAACGTCCACGCGCTGCCGAAATCGTACGCCGGGTGTTCGCCGCCTGCCAGGGTCTCGCAAATAATCTCGTAGAAGCGCTGCTCGCGCGTGTAATCAACCTTGCCCACCGTGGCAGCCAGGCTGCGCTCCACCGACGGCGACGCCATGAGCGGGTAGAACGTGGTCTGCCCGGCGCCGCTGGCCAGCACCATCTCCAGGTCGTGGCGCAGCATGGCCTCCGTCTGCAGCGGGAAGTTGAAAATCATGTCCACGTTGAGCGACGTGAAGTACGGCGCGGCCACCTTGATGCGCTCGAAGATCTCTTCCGCGCTGCCGTACTTGTCGTAGCGGTCCATCTGCTTGAGCAGGCCGTCGTCGAAGCTCTGCACGCCCACGGACAGGCGCTGCACGCGGCCTTGGAGCGCTTCGAGATACTCGGGGATGAGGTGATTCGGGTTCGTCTCGCTTGAGACTTCCTTAATGCTGAACAGCTCGCGCGCCTCGTCGATGGTCTGGCACAGTTCGTCGAGCATGATGGTGGGCGTGCCGCCGCCGATATAGAGGCTGTCGAAGTCGTAGCCCAGGTCCTTGAGCATGCGCATCTCGGCACGCAGGTTCTTGAAGTACGGGCGAGCCCGCTCTTCGGAATACGGGAAGCGGTTGAACGAGCAGTACGGGCACAAGCGCTCGCAGAACGGCACGTGCATGTAGAGCATGTACGGCTGTCCGGGGACGGGCGCAGGAACGTGCGTGTCCTCCGTCGGCTTGAGTTTCAGGTACTGCTTCGTGCACGCGCGCACGACGCTCGTCAGCAATCGTTCGGAAAGCATGGTCACCGGCCTTGTGTATCGTAGGGCGCAGCCTGCGCCACGCCGCGTTCGTTCAACCGACCACGATACAACAACGCGACCAGGGACGTTCCAACAATCCCTGGTCGCGAGAAAAAACGGACAAATCGTCAGACGCGCCCCGCCGCGGACGACGCCATGCCCCTGCTTGCCCTAGCGCTCTTCGAACACCGCAGCAGCGCGGTAGCCGATATCGCTGCGATACTGCTTGCCCTCGAACTCAATGCGGTCGCACGCCTCGTAGGCCAGCTCGCGCGCCTCGGTGAACGTGTCGGCCAGCGCCACGACGTTCAGCACGCGGCCGCCGTTGGTGATGAGCTCGCCATCTGCGTTGTGCGCGGTGCCCGCATGGAAGACCTTCACGCCCTCCAGCTCCTCCGCGTCGTCGACGCCAAGGATGACCTTACCCTTCTCGTAAGAGCCCGGGTAGCCTTCGCTTGCAAGGACGACGCACACGGCCCACTGGTCGGACCATGCCAGCTCCACGTCCTCCGGACGACCGTTGGCGACAGCCCACATGACGTCCACCAAATCGGACTTCAGGCGCGGCAGGACAACCTGGGTCTCCGGGTCGCCGAAGCGCGCGTTGAACTCGAGCACCTTCGGCCCCTCCGGCGTGAGCATGAAGCCGCCGTACAGGCAGCCGCGGTAGTCGATGCCCTCGGCGGCGAGCTCGGCCACGGTCTGCTCCATGACCTTCACCATGGTGGCGTGCTCCTCGTCGGTCACGATGGGCACCGGGCTGTAGACGCCCATGCCGCCGGTGTTGGGGCCCTTGTCGCCCTCGAGCGCGCGCTTGTGGTCCTGCGAGGTGGCCATGGGGCGCACGGTCTTGCCGTCGGTAAAGGCCAGCAGCGAGCACTCGGGACCAACGAGCATCTCCTCGATGACCACGGTGTTGCCGGCATCGCCAAAGGTGCCGCCAAAACACTCGCGCACGGCTTCCTCGGCCTGCTCAAGTTCGGTCGCCACGATAACGCCCTTGCCCGCGGCAAGGCCGTCGGCCTTCACGACCAGCGGGGCGCCCTGCTCGCGCACGTAGGCGAGAGCCGAAGCCTCGTCGGTAAACGAACCATAGGCTGCCGTCGGAATGCCCGCACGCTCCATGAGCTGCTTGGAGAACAGCTTGGAGCCCTCCATCTGGGCGCCCTCGGCACCCGGGCCAAAGCAGGGAATACCCGCCGCGCGCACGGCGTCGGCCACGCCCGCCACGAGCGGAGCCTCGGGGCCAATTACCACGAGTCCGCATCCGTGGCTCTGCGCAAACGCCGCCACGGCCGCAGGATCGCAGTCGTCGAGAACAACGTTCTCGCCGCAGCTCGCGGTGCCGCCGTTACCCGGCGCGATGTAGAGCTTGCCGGCGCGCGGTGATGCTGCGAGCTTAGCTGCCAAAGCATGCTCACGGCCGCCGCTGCCCAACAACAGGATGTCGATGGTTTGAGTGTCCGCCTTCAAGGGTGCCTCCTCTATGGATGAACGGCCCGCTCCGCGCGAGCCCTTTGCAAGCAAATATACCCCTCGGCCGCCCGTCCGGGCTGCAAAGGGGTATATCGCAATAACCAAATAGTCCCGATTACTTCCAGAATCGGTTGATGATCTGCTCGCGACCAGCGCCAACGCCAATGAACGTCACGCGGGTGTGTGCCAGATCCTCGATAAACGCCACGTAGTCCTGAGCCTCCTGCGGCAGCTCGTCAAAGCTGCGGCAACCGGTGATGTCGCACTTCCAGCCAGGGAGCTCCTCGTAGATGGGCTTGGCATGCTCAAAGCGCACCTGATGCTCGGGCACGCTGGTGTAGCGCTCGCCATCGACGTCGTAGGCCACGCACACCTTGATGGTGTCGAAGGCCGAAAGCACGTCGAGCTTGGTCACGGCGATGTCGGTGAGGCCGTTGACGCGCGAGGCATAGTTGGCGATAGGGCCGTCAAACCAGCCGCAACGACGACGGCGACCGGTGGTCACGCCGTACTCATAGCCCTCCTCGGTCAGCGTGTGGCCGGCCTCGGACTCATAGGAAAGCTCGGTGGGCATGGGGCCCGAACCGACGCGGGTGATATAGGCCTTCATGACGCCCAGCACACGGTCGACGTTCTTCATGCCAATGCCGGAGCCGGTAATTGCACCACCGGCGGTGCAATTGGAAGACGTTACGTACGGATAGGTACCGTGATCGATATCGAGCAGCGTCGCCTGGGCGCCCTCAAAGAGCAGGTCCTTACCCTCATCGATCATGTTATTGAGCAGCAGGCTCGTCTCGGTGATGTACGGGCGCAGGCGCTCTGCCATGGGCAGGTACTCTTCGCAGATCTGATCCACGGTGTAGGTGGGCAGGCCATAGAGCAGCTCGAGCTCGGGGTTCACGCGGGCAAGAGCGGTCTCCAGCTTGTCGCGGAACAGCCCCTCGTCCAGCATGTCCTGCATACGCAGGCCAATACGGGCCATCTTGTCCTGATAGCACGGACCAATGCCGCGCTTGGTGGTACCGATGCTCTTCTTGCCGAGCTTCTGCTCAAAGGCGCCATCCAGATCGATGTGGTACGGCATGATGATATGCGCGTTGCCGCTGATCTTGAGATTCTTGGTGGTAATGCCGTCGGCCTCGAACATGTCAATCTCCTCAAGGACAACCTTGGGGTTGACGACGCAGCCGTTACCGATCACCGACACATGATCGGAATACATGATGCCGGAAGGCACCTGGTGCAGGCCGTACTTCTTGCCGTTGACGACGATGGTGTGGCCGGCGTTGTTGCCGCCCGAGTAGCGCACGACGGCATCGAAGTCGCCGGCGACCAGGTCGCAGATCTTACCTTTGCCCTCATCGCCCCACTGGGCACCGACCAAAACGGTTGACGGCATGTTTACTCCTTACATTCATGGACTGTCCGTGCGCCACGATGGCGCGCAGAAGCACAAAACATTCCCAGTATACCCGTGCAACGGGCGCCTGTCCTACTCCTCGGCATGCGCCCCATCAAGCTCATAGAACTTGGTGGATGCCGGCAGGAACATCAGGTCGACGTCGCCGATCGGGCCCGAACGGTTCTTGGCCACGACGATACGCGTGACGCCCTCGTCGGGTCGATCATCGCGCGAGGCCTCGGCCTCGTCGGCAGAGCGGTCCAAGAACATGACGATGTCGGCGTCCTGCTCGATGGAACCCGATTCGCGCAGGTCGGAGAGCTGCGGGCGCTTGCCGGTACGGGATTCGACCTGACGTGACAGCTGCGACAGTGCAATGAGCGGAATCTTGAGCTCCTTGGCCATGATCTTTAAACCACGCGACATCTCGGAGACCTCGACGGTACGGCTCTCGGAACGACGGCCCGGCGGAGGACTCACCAGCTGCAGGTAGTCCAGGATGATGATTGCCTTCTCCTTGTTATGGAGCATGCGACGGCTCTTGGCGCGGATCTCGGTCACCGTGGTACCGGGCGTATCGTCAATCAGGATATCGAGCTTGGACAAAGTCTGCGTAGCCTCGTTGATATTGGCCCACTGCTCGGGACTAATGCGACCCGTGCGGAAGTCGCTGATCGACATCATGGCATAGGCGCAAATCAGGCGCTGGGCAATTTCCTTGCCCGACATCTCCAGCGAGAAGAAGCCGACCGTATAACCCGCGGCGGCAGCATTGAGTGCCAGGTTCAGAGCGAACGACGTCTTACCTACAGCAGGACGGGCGCCGATGATGATGAGCTGGCCCTCGCGGAAGCCCATGAGCATACGGTCGAGTGACGGAAAGCCGGTGGGCACGCCCGCCGCCTGACCACCGGCCTGGCACACTTCCTCGGCCTCGTTATAGGCCTCGACCATAAACTCGGTCAGCGTCTTGTAGCTCGACTTAACCTCGCGCGCCGTAACTTTGAGCAGCTTGCTCTCGGCCAGCTCCACGACCTCTTTGGTGTCAGTGGGGGCGTTATAGGCCAGCGCGTTGATTTCGTTGGTGGCGCCAATCAGCTCGCGCAGCATCGAGTCACGACGTACGATGGCAGCATGGTGTTGCCAGTTGACGAGTGACAGGGTCTGACCCATCAGCTCCAAAATGTATGCCTCGCCGCCCACGGCATCGAGTTTGTTGATGCTTCGCAGGTAATCGATCAGCGAGATGGAGTCGATGGGGATGCGGCTGTTGTACATATCGACCATCGCGCTATAGATGGTCTTATGAATGGGCCGGTAGAAGTCATCGGGCTGCAGCTCGACCTGGGCCTCTTCGACTACCTCGGGCGACAGCAGCATAGCGGCCAGTACATTGGCCTCTGCGTCTTGGTTTTGAGGGAGACCCAACTTAGAGCCACGGTCCTCGACCGTCAGTCCCGTCTCCCTGTCGTCATATGCCATGAGCATCCTCATTCATATCGCTTGCGAGCATCCATAGTATCAGCCACAGTCCCAAAACGGGCCGCGCCCCGGCAATCATCACCGAACGAAACGGATAAACGGTCCCACGAATAGACCTCACCGCAACGCCCTCTATGGCGCTCTCATCGCGCTAAAAGCAAAAAGGGCGCCCTGGTTTCCCAGAGCGCCCTTCTTAGAACAAGATTGTTGCGTTGCAGCAAATGCTACTCGGCAGCAGCCTCAGTCTCGACCTCGGCGGTCTCGGCCTCGGCGACCTCAGCGGCCTCCTCGACCTCAGCCTCGGCAGCGAGCTCCTCGGCGGTAACGCCGACGAGAACGACAACCTCGGCCTTGATCTCGCGGTACAGCGAGATGGCAACGGTGTGGGCACCGGCAACCTTGATGGGCTTACCGAGCTCGACGCGCTTGCGGTCGATGTCCATACCGAGCTGAGCCTTGATGGCGTCAGCGATCATAGCGGCGGTAACGGAGCCAAAGAGGATGCCCTCGTCGCCGACCTTGACGTCAACGGTGACCGTCTTGCCCTCGAAGGCAGCCTTGGTCTCGTTGGCGGTAGCCAGACGGACGGCCTCGCGCTTGGCGATGTTGTTGCGACGCTCGTCAAGCTGCTTGAGGTTGCCCTTGGTGGCGGCAACAGCGAGCTTCTTGGGGAACAGGAAGTTCTCAGCGTAACCCTGAGCGACCTCTACGACGTCACCCTCGCCGCCCTTGCCCTTGATCTCATCGAGAAGAATAACCTTCATGATGCGTCTCCCTTCTTAGCCGCGGTCGCGGTTGCCACGAGAGGAAACCACGGGGACGGTGTACGGCAGGAGAGCCATCTCGCGGGCGCGCTTGATGGCGTTGGCGATGTCATGCTGATGCTGCGTGCAAGCGCCAGTGACGCGACGGGGCTTGATCTTGCCACGGTCGGTCATGTACTTACGGAGAAGCTGAGTGTCCTTATAGTCGATGAACTCAGTGTTCTCCTTGCAGAACTGGCAGTACTTACGACGCGGCTGACGTGCAGAAAAATCATTAGCCATGTCAAAATACCTTTCATTTGGCAACTTCGGCGAACCGAAGCCGCCTCTCACTCAAAAATAGGTGAACAACCCTTAGAACGGGATGTCCTCATCGTAGACGTCGACCGCGGGCGGCGTAGCCACCGGTGCGGCAGGACGTGCTGCGGCCGCGGGAGCTGCGGGGGCGTAACCGCCCTGATCGTAGCCACCCTGGCCACCACGGGAGCTCATAAACTCGATCTCATCAACGATGACCTCAAGCTTGCTCCGGCGCTGGCCGTCGCGCTCCCAAGAGCTGTAGCGCAGCTTGCCCTCGATCGCGACCTTGTTTCCCTTTGCCAGGAAACGGCTCACGGCCTCGGCGCGGGTGCCGAACATGGTGCAGTCGACAAAGTTGGGATAGTCCTCCCACTCGCCAGTCTGCGCGTTGCGGCGACGATCGTTCACGGCGACGCCAAAGGACAGAACCTGGGTTCCGCCGGCGGTGGCGCGCAGCTCGGGATCGCGGGTGAGATTACCGGTGATGTTCACTCGATTGATGCTCATAACTCACTACTTCCTCTTGGGGCACAAGCCCAGTCCAAAACGACAGTCTTACTCCTGGTCGTCGCGACGGACGATCATGTGGCGGACCACAGCGTCGGTGATGCGCAGGACGCGATCAAGCTCGGCGATCTGGGTAGGATCTGCGTGGAAGTTGATGAGGGTGTAGTCACCATCGGTGAGGTCGTTGATCTCGTAGGCGAGCTTGCGCTTGCCCCACTCGTCAACGGAGTCGACCTTGCCAGCGCCCTCAGCGATCGTGGTATCGATACGCTTCATAACAGCGAGACGAGTCTCGGGGTCGAGCGACGGGTCAACAAAGAACAGCAGTTCATAAGCCTTCATATTGTCACCTCCTCTGGGCAAATGTGGCTTCAGGTCGTGAAGGTGCGCCTGAAGCAGGAAAAGACTTGGTAATAATATCTTTCAACCTCCTAGGCTGCAATAATTTGCAGCTACAACCTCATGACCTCCACATATGCCCATACTCGCACGACGTTTCATGCGCATTCCAACCAAATGCTGACCAAAAGCTTGACGAATCTGTGGACAAGATACGGTGCCGTGGGGACAAGCTGAGCCAAGCCGCAGGTCAACGGGCACAAGGCTGTGGTCGCAAAATGCATACCAGTGGACCACAGCACCACCCAAAGATTTTTAAATTCATTGCCAAGTCGCTTATGAATACCCCTTTTGAACAATTGAGTTGATCAACCACGCTGGTCGGAAGCCGTTTTTTGGCACCTCAAACCCCACTGCAACGCCAAGCGCGGCCAAGCGTTTTAAAAAATGCCAACTTTTCTGTTTGCACTTTGCGATTCCTCGTGTATACTGACTTTCGCATTTAACGGAGAGTTGTCCGAGTGGCCGAAGGAGCACGATTGGAAATCGTGTAGGCGTCAAAAGCGTCTCCAGGGTTCAAATCCCTGACTCTCCGCCAGTTAATTCCAAAGCAGGCCTTCGAGCCTGCTTTGTTTTTACCCCACGCGGAGGGGTGGCAGAGTGGTTGAATGCGGCGGTCTCGAAAACCGTTTGGCCTGTATAAGGTCACGAGGGTTCGAATCCCTCCTCCTCCGCCATTAGATGGTATGAGCCCCAGCAATGGGGCTTTTTTGTTATCGAAATACGTCTCGATCCCACGCTTCCCCAAACATGTACGTCACCCTCCAAAACCGACATTTTTCGACATCTTTGAAGGCTGACGTACACGTTTGGATTGAGTTCACGGGAGTGGCACTATTCGGAAGGTGCCTCTTCGTCTCGCATGCCCTTCCAGTTGCGGATAAGCGCCTTGCGTAGTTCGTTTTGCTCTCGCTGGTACCCGGTGTCGGTACAGCGAGGCATGCCGAGTGCTTCGCGAATGTTGTTCATGGCGCGGTGAAAGGCGAGCTGGCTGCCGAACTGAGCCGAAGTGAGCGTAACGATTCGATATCCCATTTGGGAGAGAACGGCCTCTCGCTCCGCATCTGCTCCCTTGCGCTCGAGCTCATCGTGAAAACCGCCCTTATATTCGATACCGAGCTCCCTGCGCTTATAGGTAATGAGGGCATCGATTTTGAGTGTTCGGGCTTTTGTGCAATGCCAGAGACGTTGAGGGATCTCGAGCGGTTTGTTGAGTTCGATACCTCGGATACCAACGCCGCCTTCGCTTGTTGGGAGCGAGAGGGCGATTGCCGAAGCGGTCTCCATAGGCGAGGCCGAGTGATCGTAGATGTGCCTGAGCGCGAGCCGTGCACGTGTGGCACCGGGTTTGCCGGGGTGCCGATCGAGCAGTTTGGTTATTTCATCCTTGGAGGTAGTGGCTGGTTGCCCGGTATAAGGGTCGGCGGGATTGAGCCTCATGCGATAATCGCCGCAAACTTCATAGCCATATTCGAGATATTCGATCCTATCCATCCACTCGGCAGCGAGCACAAAGGTGAAGGCTTCGTCGGTGATGAAGATTCCGGGCGTCAACTCGTTAATATGCTCGTAGGGAAGATTTTGTCCAAGAATGTGACAAACGACGCCTTTGGTACGAATTCGCTCGAATTCGAATACAACCGCGATATCGATAGTCTTAAGCATATCGGACGGAATGCCGCAGTCGGTAAGAGCCTGTCGTATGCGCGCAACACGTTGCTGGGTGGAGATGCCTTGTGCGCCTATCTGGTAGTCGTGCCGCGCAAGAGACTGAACCAAATTCTGGGGTGCATGATGGACAAGCCATGCGGTTTTATGCGAAATGAGAACAGGGGTATCCATTGAGGGCCTCTCGCTCTGAGCCGGTATCCAACTCTTATGTCCGTTGAAGTGGGGGAATATACCGGATGTGAGTAAATCAACTCACTCATGCTGTGAGCTCAATCCAAACATGTACGTCCGCCTCCAAAGATGTCGAAAAATGCCGTTTTTGGAGGGTGACGTACATGTTTTGGATCCCTGGCATTCCAGCAATGCCATGTCAGCATCCGCTGCCAACCGTTTACCGAGCAATAGGGTCGCCACGCCCGCCAACCATGTACTATGTACGGGCATTGTCTAAACCCACAATCCAAAGGACCCCATCTTGCCCGTCGTCGCCGCCATAACCATTACCTCACATGCCTCGGATGCCATGGTCGCTATTCCGTTTTGGCTCGAGATGTTCGCTGTTGTCGCTGCATCGATCTCGGGTGTGCTGGTTGCGCGCGAGCACAAGCTCGACCTGGTGGGCGCGGTCGCGCTCGCGGTGGTCTGCGGTCTGGGCGGCGGCCTTTTGCGCGATATGACGCTCCAGGTCGGCAACGTCTACATCCTCAACCAGCCGATGGCGCTGCCGCTTTCCATTGCCACGGCAGCCATCATCTATATTTTCCCGGCAATCGTCGACAAGCCCGAAAAACTCATTCCCCTGCTCGATATCATCTCGGTCGGCATCTACGCCGCCACCGGAGCGGACAAGGCGCTTGTCTACGGCTTTGCGCCGGCGGTGTGCATCATGATGGGCTTTTTCACCGCGGTGGGCGGCGGCATGCTGCGCGACGGCTTTATGGGCGTGGTTCCGGGCATTTTCCAACGTACTAACTTTTATGCCATCGCCGCCATCGCCGGATCGACAAGCTATGTGTGTCTCGTTATGAGCGGCATCATGAGCAATGTCGCCGCGCTGGTCGTATGCGTTGTCGTGACCATGGGTCTGCGCTGGCTCTCGCTGCGCTTTGACATCAAAAGCCCCACCGAAGAAGATATCGCGCGCTTCTTGCACCGTAAAAAGTAGACAGCACGGCACGACACTTCGAAATGCAACCGAGAGGTTCTTTTAGAGCGCCCACGCGTTGGGTACCCTGTTAGGTATATGCCGAACACCTAACAAAAGGATCAACCATGGCTTTCAATCAAACCGCGACGGCGCCGTCACACAAGATACGTCGCTGCCTGCTTATGGCATTCGCGCTCATCGCGCTCGCGCTCACCGCTCTTCCCACGGCGTCATTTGCTGGCACGGACACGGCAGGCAATGTCCTTGCGACCGACAATGACGTCGATCCGTCTGGCGTCGAGGGTGACCTGTACTGGGCCGGCCAGGCCCTCAACTTGGACGATGCGTCCATTGACCGCGACATAATTGCAGCAGGCGAGAGCCTCTCCATCCGCGACTGCACGGTGGGCGGCGCCGTCCGCTTGGCGGCACGCACTATCGATATCGCCAAGACCACGGTTGATGGCAGCGTCACGGTCGTCGGTCAGCACGTTGTGCTCAATTCCGACAGCACCGCCAACTGTTTTTACGCGATAGGCGAGACGGTTGCCCTGCGCGGCTCTACCAAGTCGGCAGCGCTTGCGGGCGACACGGTGACCATCGATGGCACCGTCGAGGGCGATGTCGAGGTTTGGGCCGACAAGCTCATCCTGGGCAAGAACGCCCACATCACCGGCACCGTGAACGCGCACGTCTCCGAGGACCCCGAGCGTGCCGCAGGAGCCGAGGTAGGCGCGCTCAAGATCGACCGCACCGAGAACGAGGATACTTCCACCGTTAACGATGTCATCGGCGGTATCGTCGCCGCGGCACTCTCGACCTGCTTTGTCGCTCTGCTGCTCGAGCTCGTCTTTCCGCGCGCGACCGCCAGCGCCGCCGGCATGCTCCACCAGCGCCCCATGCCCCTGTGGGTGAGCGGTCTTCTGGGCACGATTGCTATCGTCCCCGCCGTCCTACTGCTAATTATCTCTATCGCTGGTCTGTCGCTTGCCGGAGCCCTCTTGTGCGGCGTTATCGGCATCGCGTTGGTGTCGAGTGCCTTTGCGGGGTGCGCGATCTCCCGCATGGTCGGACACAACCAAAACCGCTACGCCATGGCAGCCGTGGGCGGCGTAATCGCAGGCGCCCTCACGGGGCTTCCCCTCGTAGGCGGCTTCATCAGCGGCGTGGCCTTCGTCTTTATGCTCGGCTACATCATCCAGATCATCTGGCGCAACGCCCGCCTCAAGCCGCAGCAGCCGGCTAACACGCCAGGACTCCCCACCGCTTAGCCGCCAACCACCACAAAGGTGCCAGGTTGCTTTGCACCAACAAACGAAGCGGGGCACCCGATCGCATCGACCGGGTGCCCCGGTTTTCTTGGAGGGTTCTCTAGTAACTTTGTCAAAACCAATGATCATCAGGTCGGCAGGCCTGCGCGTCACTCGCTACGGAGGCAGTACGCCATTGAGCAGGGGGGCAGCTATTTTTCACGGCGACCTCCTCCCCGCTTGATGACGAGCGCGACAACAATAACCGCCACTCCGATGGCAGCCAAAGCCGCCACCAGTACCAACGTTCTATCTCCCGTCGAGGGCATAAAGCCTCGACCTGCTTCTTTGCTTGGGGTGTTGAGCACCGACAGCTCAATCGAACCCGTCCTGGCATCGGCGGTATCAACCCGCAGAGGGTTTTCGACCGATACGGTCGCCTTGGACTTCGCGGTCGCCACTTGTTTAACGTCCAGACCCTCAGCCGTAACCGTCACCGTACGCTTGCCCTCAAAGGCGGTGTAGCCCTTGGGTGCCGCGATTTCCTCGACGGTATAGACACCCGCGTCCACACCGCTCAATTCCACATGGCCATCCGCGTCCGTGGTGATGCACGCGTCGGCATCCGTCGACCACGAGCCGTCAGTCGTTAGGATGCGACCGCGGTCGTCGATGATGCGCAGTTTGGCACCCGCGAGCGGCTTATCGTCCGAGCTTGAGCGCTTGATCAGACTGAGTCCCCAGGTGTAGGCGCACGCGTCATCGCTCGGCGTGCGGGTGAAGCCGGCGTCGCCGGACTGGTCGGCGAGGGGAGAGCGCGGGTAGCGCAGGTACACCTCGTTGGGGTTGCCCTTCGCGATGCCGTGGTTGCACGCGCCGTTGAGCGGCGCGTTGTACACGGCGACCACGCGGGCGCCCGCGGTAAAGGCGTCGGC
>ERZ827512.1625-NODE-1625-length-21112-cov-10.365009_pt1 | contig 21112 bp, 17 predicted proteins | sample MGYA00519916_ERZ827512 | MGnify/ENA primary metagenome ERZ827512 (study PRJEB31778, sample SAMEA3449335) | human gut metagenome | biome: human gut; feature: human-associated habitat; material: faeces | place: United Kingdom | collected 2010/2012 ... | reverse complement strand
CGCCGTTGACCACTTCCTCGTTGGCCAGCACGCACTTGCAGCTGGTGCACCAGTTCACAGGCATGGTGGTCTTATAGGCCAGACCGTGCTTGAACATCTGCAGGAATATCCACTGGGTCCACTTGTAGTAGTCGGGGTCGGTGGTGTCCACGCAGCGATCCCAGTCAAAGCCGTAGCCCAGCATCTTCAGCTGGCTGGTGAAATTGGCGATATTGTTTTTGGTCACCACAGCCGGATGGATATGGTTCTTGATGGCGTAGTTCTCCGTGGGCAGGCCGAAGGCGTCGAAGCCAATGGGGAACAGCACGTTGTAGCCCTCCATCCGCTTTTTGCGGGTGACGATGTCCATGGCCGTGAAGGGGCGGGGATGGCCCACATGCAGGCCCTGACCGGAGGGATAGGGGAACTCGATGAGTCCGTAGAACTTGGGTCGCTTGTCGCCGGTGACGGCGGCATAGGGCTTGGTTTTTTCCCAATTGGCCTGCCATTTCTTTTCAATGGCCGCAAAATCGTAATACATGTCGCTTCTCCTTGTATCTGAATTTTGTTAACTGCTGATAAAAAAACGTCCCTGACTGCTTTCGCAGTCAGGGACGCATGTCACGTGTTACCACCCTGATCCCGCCGCCAGTTGCCTGTGCGGCGCTCAGTTCCCCTCTTGCAAGGGGCCGCGCCGGTAACGGTGCGCCGCCGTCCCGCCCTGTTCAGGCGGAAAGCTCCGGAGCCAGTACAACGAAGCGCCCCCACCGGCTCACACCAGCCGCCGGCTCTCTTTCGGCGGGCCTGCCTCGTCTTTTTTCCCTCATCGCATATGTCGATATTACACCCTATTTTATCGCTTTTTTGCCGATTGTCAAGTCCCGTTTTTCGTCATTATGCCAAATTTCACGAAAAATGCACTGATACCGGCGCAACTTCTCAGAACAGGCTGACCTGGCTGGTGTCCGCCATTCCGGCGAACGCGCCCAGGGACTTGAGCTGCTCGATGTGGGTCTTACTCAGCTTGCTGCACGTGTTGGCAAACTCCTCCACAGAGATAAAGGTCTTGCCTTTCCGCTTTTCCACCGTGTCCAGCGCCGCCGACTCGCCCAGGCCGTGTACCGTCACGAAGGGAGGCAGCAGGCCGTTCTCCGTCACCACAAAGCGGGTGGCGTCGGACTTGTAGATGTCGATGGTATCAAAGTGGAAGCCCCGCAGATAGAACTCGTAGCACACCTCCAGCGTCACCATCAGGTTCTGCTCCACATCGGTGGCGTCCTTGTTGTTTTCGATCTCCTTGATCTTCTGCTTTACCGCGTCCAGACCGGCGCAGCAGTACTCGGCGTCAAACGCCTTGGCCCGGATGGAGAAGAAAGTGGCGTAGAACGCCAGCGGCCTATGCACCTTGAACCATGCGATACGGAACGCCATCATCACGTAGGCCACGGCGTGGGCCTTGGGGAACAGATAGCCGATCTTGGCCAGGGATTCGATGTACCAGTCCGGCACCTGATGGTCCCGCATGGCCTCCTCCCATCCCTCCTGAAAGCCGCCCTTCTTCACCTTGCCTTTACGGACGGCCTCCATGATCTTGAAGGACATCTTGGGGTCCAGCCCCATGGAGATGAGGTACAGCATAATGTCGTCGCGGCAGCCCACCGTCTCCAGAACGGAGGCGGTGCCGCTGACGATCAGTTCCCTGGCGTTGCCCAGCCACACGTCGGTACCGTGGGAGAAGCCGGACAGACGCACCAGCGTGTTGAAATCCCTGGGCTGGGTGTCCATCAGCATGCCGCGGGTGAAGCGGGTGTTGAACTCGGGGATGGCCACGGCGCCGGTGGGGCCGAGGATCTCGTCATTCTCGAAGCCCAGCACCCTGGAGGACGTGAAGATGCTCATGGTATCGGGGTCGTCCAACGGGATAGCCCGTGCGTTGACGCCGGTAAGATCCTCCAGCATCCGGATCATGGTGGGATCATCGTGTCCCAGCATGTCCAGCTTCAGCAGGTTATCCTCCATGCAGTGGTATTCAAAATGGGTGGTGATGGTATCGCTCTCCGCATCGTCGGCGGGGTGCTGCACAGCGGTGAAATCCTCCACGTCCATGTCGTCCGGCACCACCACCAGGCCGCCCGGATGCTGGCCGGTGGTGCGCCGCACGCCCACGCAGCCCTGAGTCAGCCGGTTCATCTCGGCGTTGGAGGCCGTCTGTCCCCGCTCCTCCAGATACTTTTTCACCATGCCGAAGGCGGTCTTTTCCGCCAGCGTACCGATGGTACCGGCGCGGAACACCTGGGTCTTTCCGAACATCTCGATAGCGTGCTGGTGAGCGCGGGCCTGATATTCGCCGGAGAAGTTCAGGTCGATATCCGGCACCTTGCCGCCGCCGTAGCCCAGGAACGTCTCAAAGGGGATATCAAAGCCGTCCTTGACGTACTTTTCCCCGCACACAGGGCAGATCTTGTCCGGCATGTCCGCGCCGCAGCCGTAGCTGCCGTCTGTGATGAACTCCGTATTTTTGCACTTGGGGCAGCGGTAGTGGGGAGGCAGGGAGTTCACCTCCGTGATGCCCGACATGTACGCCACCAGACTGGAGCCCACGGAGCCTCGCGAGCCCACCAGATAGCCGTTCTCCAGACTGCGCTGCACCAGCTTCTGGGCGGACATATACACCACGTCGTACTTGCCCAGGATGCTTTTCAGTTCCACGTCCAGACGGTCCACGATGAGCTGCGGCGGCTCCTCCCCGTACAGCTCATGGCACTTGTCCCACACCATGTCGTGCAGCTCCTGCTCGGAGTTTTCCAGGCGCGGCGGGAACAGCTGCCCCGGCGGCAGCAGCTCGATATCCTCGATGCAGTCGGCAATGTGCCGCGGGTCGTCGATGACTACCTTGTGGGCCGTCTCTGTCCCCAGGTACGCGAACTCCTTCAGCATCTCGTCTGTTGTCTTGAAGTAGATGGGCAGCGGTGCATCGGCGTCGGGGAACTTCTTGCTGGCCAGCAGGATGTGGCGGTACACCTCATCCTCCGGCTCCTGAAAATGCACGTCGCCGGTGGCGCACACCGGCTTGCCCAGCTCCTGCCCCAGCCGGACGATGGTGCGGTTGAAATCCCGCAGCTCCTCCTCCGACTGGACATCCCCCTTGCGAAGCATGAACATGTTGTTGCAGATGGGCTGGATCTCCAGATAGTCGTAGAACGACGCGATGCGCTTCAGCTCCGCCCAGTCCTTGCTGCCGTCAGCCACGGCGCGGAACAGCTCGCCCGCCTCGCAGGCCGAGCCGATGATGAGCCCCTCCCGATGGGCCGCCAGCTCCGTCTTGGGAATGATGGGCACGCGCTTGAAATATTTCAGATTGGACGCCGAGATCAGCTGGTACAGGTGCTTCAGGCCCAGCTTGTTCTTGGCCAGAATGATGATGTGCTTGGGATGGCGGTTGCTCTTTCCGCCCTCCGGCCGCAGCTTCAGCATCTCCCCGTTGATCTGCTGGAGCCGGTGGATGCCCATCTCCCTGCGCATTTTCTCAAAAAACGGGATGAGCATATACCCCACCATGGCCGCGTCATCGGAGGCACGGTGGTGGTTGAAGGCGGGCAGGTCCAGATGCTCCGCTACGATGTCCAGCTTGTACTTGTGCAGCTCCGGCAGCAGGTTCTGCGCCAGGATAAGGGAGTCTACGTAGGTGGGGTCGAACTCCAACCCCACCTTCCGGCACCCCTCGCGGATGAAGCTGATGTCGAACTCCGCGTTGTGGGCCGCCAGCGGTCTCCCGTTCACGAACTGTAAAAACGCCGTCAGTGCGTCCTTCAGCTGGGGTGCATCGGCCAGCATGGCATCGGTGATGCCGGTAAGGCCGATGATCTCCGGCGTCAGCCGCCGGTTGGGGTTCACGAAGGTCTGAAACCGCTCCGTGATCTCCCCGTTCTTCAGCACCACCGCACCGATCTCGGTGATGGCCTCCCGCCGCACCTTCAGGCCCGTGGTCTCGATGTCGAAGCACACGATCTCGTCGGCGAAATCCTGATCCTGCTCACCGTGTACGGCGATGCGGTCGTCCAGATTGTTGACAAAATAGCCCTCCACACCGTAGAGGATCTTGATCTTTCCCTTCTTGCCGGCGTCCCGGGCCTTGGGGAATGCCTGCACTGTGCCATGATCCGTGATGGCGATGGCAGGGTGTCCCCACGATGCCGCCTGCGCCACCACCTTGCCCACATCGGTGATGGCGTCCATGGTGCTCATCTGGGTATGCAGGTGCAGCTCCACCCGCTTCTCCGGCGCGGTATCCTTCCGGCCCTGATGCTGGATGCGCATGATGCTCACCGGCTGGAGCTGTACGTCCTTGCCGTCGAAGCTCAGCGCCAGCTTGCCCTGCACCCGCAGCCACATGCCGTCGCTGACAGCGCCGCCCAGTACCCTGGCCTCCTTCTCGTCCATATACTTCCGCACGGAGACGGAACCGTGCTCATCGGTCATGTCGAAGTTCATGCACCACTGACCTGGCCGCCGTGTCTCATAGCACTCCATGCCGAACACGCGGCCCTCCACCACGGCGGAGCCCATCTTCAGGTTCAGCTCCCCCACCGGCACCACGCGGCCCTTGATCTCCTTGCCGTAGAGCAGGTCGCTGCCGCCCTTTCCGGCAGCAGCCGGCGCGCTGAACCGCAGCTGTACCCGACGCAGGTCGTATTGCTGGGCCAGCATGTGCTCCAGCGATGTCACCGCCGTCTCCGGCACTGTTTCGCTGCTGACGGCCTGCACCTCGATGGTACGGGCCTCCCGATCCAGCGCGCCGCCGGTGACGTAGGCGTCGTGCAGCAGCAGCCGCAGCTGCCGCGGTGCCTGAAAGCTCTCAAATAATGTAAAAAACGGTAATCTTTCCGCCATTTTCTCACCTTACAGTTTGTCGATCTCCTGAAACAGCGCGTCCACTAGCTGCTCCTGCGGCACCTTCCGCAAAATCTTCCCCTTGGCGAACAGCAGGCCCTCGCCCTTTCCTCCGGCGATGCCCACATCCGCGCCGGACGCCTCGCCCGGCCCGTTGACTACGCACCCCATCACCGCCACGGTGATGGGCTTGGCACAGTCCTTCAGCCGCCGCTCCACCTCCCGCGCGATGGGGATCATATCGTACTTCGTCCGGCCGCAGGTGGGACAGGAGATCAGATCCGGCCCGCTGCGGCGAATGCCTGCCGCCTGCAAAATACGCTTGGCGGCGATGACCTCCTTCACCGGGTCCGCTGTCAGACTCACCCGCAGGGTGTCGCCCACGCCCATGCACAGCAGGCCGCCGATGCCGATGGCGGATTTCAGCACGCCCATCTCCGGTGTGCCCGCCTCCGTGACGCCCAGGTGCAGCGGGTAGTCCGTCTGCTCATGGAGCATCCGATACGCCGCCATATTCACCGGCACACGGGAGCATTTCACGGAGATGCAGATGTCGTTGAAGCCGCAGTCATTCAGCAGCCGGACATGCCCCATGGCGCTGTCCACCAGCGCCTGCGCCGTCACGCCGCCGTACTTGACCAGCAGATCTTTTTCCAGTGACCCGCCGTTGACGCCGATGCGGATGGGGATGCCCCGCTCGCGGCAGGCATCCGCCACGGCCCGCACCCGCTCTTTGGCTCCGATGTTGCCCGGATTGATGCGGATCTTGTCGATGCCGCCCTCCGCGCACAGCAGCGCCAGCTTATAGTCGAAATGGATGTCCGCCACCAGCGGAATGTGGATGCGGGCCTTGATGGCCGGCACGGCCCGTGCCGCCTCCTCCGTGGGGACCGCCACGCGGATGATCTCGCAGCCCGCCTGCTCCAGCCGCAGGATCTGCTGCACCGTGGCCTCCACGTCCTCCGTGGCGGTATTGCACATGGACTGGATGCTCACCGGTGCGCCGCCGCCCACGGCCACACCGCCCACCATGATCTGTCTGCTCATTGTATCCCCTCTCAGTGTATCAGCTTCCACACATCGCTGAACGTGATGACCGCCATCAGCGCCAGCAGCAGGATCAATCCCGCAAAGTGGATGTAGTTCTCGTATTTCGCCGGTATTTGCTTTTTGAACAGCTGCATGCTGACGGCGTTGATGACCAGAAAGAAGATCTTGCCGCCATCCAGCGCCGGCAGGGGCAGCAGGTTCATCACCGCCAGGTTCACGGCGATCAGCGCCGCCAGATAGGCGATGTTCTCCACCGCCGCCCGGGTGGTGGCCGCCTGTTCGCCCACCTGGGTCATGGTGGACACGATGCCCACCGGCCCGCTGAGATCCTTTACCCCCGCCTGACCGGTCACCAGCATCTGTAAGCTCAGCCGCACCAGTCGCGCAAAGTCCATGGCGTTGTTCCACGAATAGGACAGCTTCCTGCCCAGCGTGGCCTCCTCCGCCCCGAAGTACAGGCCGTAGCCCGTGTAGGCCTTGCCGTTCTGGTCGGTGTACTCCCGCCGCTCCATGGTGAAATCGCGGAGGGTGATGACCTCCCCGTTCCGCTCTATCTGCAAGTCGAAGGCACCTGTCTTGTTCAGCCCCATCAGCAGGCTGATATCGCTGTATACGTACACCTTCTCGCCGTCAATGCGCAGCAGCCGGTCGCCCTCCTGCAAGCCGTCAGCGCTCTCCAGCGGGCAGCCGTCGGCAAAGCCCGCCACCACCGGCACGTAGAACGCCTGGGCATCGGCGTACAGTACCAGGATAATGAGCAGTCCCGCAATGAAGTTCATGGCCGCGCCTGCCGCGAAGATCAGCAGCTTGGCCCAGAAACCCTGATTGTTCAGGGCTGTCGGATCATCGGAATCCTCCTCTTCGCCTTCCATGGCACAGAAACCGCCCACCGGAAACAGCCGCAGGGAGTACTGCGTCTCCCCCTTCTGCTTCTTCCACAGGGTGGGCCCCATGCCGATGGAGAACTCGTTGACCCGCACGCCGCAGGCCTTGGCCGCCATGAAATGCCCCAGCTCGTGGACGGCGATGAGCACGCCGAACACCAGTATGGCCGCTAAGATATATACCATTCCCACAACTCCTTTATGGCGCTGTGCGCCTTACAGCACGGCCTGACGGGCCATTCTGTCTGCTTCCAGTATATCCGCAAGGCTCGGCCGATATATCACCGGCACCTTGGACAGTGCCTTCTCCACCAGCCGCGGGATGTCGTTGAATCCGATCTCGCCCTGCAAAAACCGCTGCACCGCCGCCTCGTTGGCGCCGTTCATCACGGCGCAGGCCGTGCCGCCCGCCGCCGCGCACTGCCGCGCGATGCGCAGGCAGGGGAACGCCTCCATGTCCGGTGCGCTGAACGTCAGTGCGCCGCAGGACAGCAGATCCAGCCGCCTGTCCGGTGTCTCCGCCCGATAGGGATACGTCATGGCGTACCGGATGGGCAGCTTCATATCCGGCGTACCCAGCTGGGCCAGCATGGCCCCGTCGCGGAACTCCACCAGCGAGTGGACGATGCTCTGGCGGTGGATCACCGCCTCCACCTGCTCCACCGGCAGGTCGTACAGCCGCATGGCCTCGATGATCTCCAGTCCCTTGTTCATCAGGGTAGCCGAGTCAATGGTGATCTTTGCCCCCATGGTCCAGTTGGGGTGCTTCAGGGCGTCCGCCGCCGTCACATGCTCCAGCTCATCGAAGCTCCGGCCGAAAAACGGCCCGCCGGAGCAGGTCAGCAGCAGCCGCCGCACCTCGCCGCGGTCGCGGCAGCCCTGTAAACACTGGAAGATGGCGCTGTGTTCCGAGTCCACCGGCACGATCTCCGCCCCCGTCTCACGGGCCGCAGACATCACCAGCTCACCGGCGCACACCAGCGTCTCCTTGTTGGCCAGGGCGATGCGCTTTTTCTCCATGATGGCCGCCAGCGTCGGCGCCAGTCCCACGCTGCCCATCACCGCCGTCACCACCGTGTCCGCCTCCGGCAGCGTGGCCGCGGCGGTAAGGCCCTCCGGCCCCTCCATCACCTCGATGCCGGTGCCCCGCAGGCGTTCCCGCAGCTCCTTGGCCGCCGCAGGGTCATACAGCACGGCAAGGCGCGGCCTGAACTGCCGCGCCTGCTGCTCCAGCAGGTCCACCTGCCGGTTGGCGGTCAGCGCCGCCACGGAAAGTCCCAGCTCCTGCGCCACGGCCAGCGTCTGCCGTCCGATAGACCCTGTGGCGCCCAGCAGGGATATGGTTTTCGTCATAGATATATCCTCGATGCACTTTCTCAATACAGCGTCACCGCGTTCACGATCATCCAGATCACCGGCGCGGCAAAGATCACGCTGTCAAACCGGTCCAGTACGCCGCCGTGCCCCGGCAGCAGTCGTCCGTAGTCCTTGATGCCGTACTGCCGCTTGACGCAGGAGAAGCTGAGATCGCCCAGCTGCCCCAGCACCGCGCCCACCAGACCCAGCAGCACGCACCAGCCGATGTGCAGCGGCACCTCCGTGCATAGGAAGAAGATGATGCGGTACAGCACCATGCCCACCATGCCGCCCACAAGGCCGCTGACCGCGCCCTCACGGGTCTTTTTGGGACTCACCACCGGCGCCAGCTTCGTCTTGCCGAACAGCATGCCGCCGAACAGGGCCATGGTGTCGCTCATAAACGCCGCCACCAGCGGAATCAGCACCAGCCCCGCGCCGTGCTCCAGCATCCGCAGCCGCAGCAGGCAGCTGAGAGCCAGCGGAATGGCCGCGCCGGCCACCAGGATGGCGCACAGCGCCGTGAAATCCATCTCCTCTTTTTTGCCGTACTCCAGCACCATGCACAGAAACAACACCACCACCAGTGCCGCCACCAGCCAGGGCATCAGCTCCGCCGCCGCCGTACCGGCGAAGCGCTCATGACTGAAATACACGTTGGCCACCACGAACACCGCCAGCGTGGCCGCAAGGCCCCACCAGCGCCGTGTCTTTTCCGGCGGCAGCACCGCCGCCAACAGCTCATGGCTGGCGATGATGCACAGTCCCATGAGCAGGGCCAGCGTAGCCCAGTCCGGCGCGGCGCACAGCACGGCCAGCAGGGCCGGTACTCCCACCACGGCCACCAAAATTCTCTGTTTCATGGATATCTCCTCACTTCACGCCGCCGAATCGGCGGTCCCGCTTCTGATATGCGATGATGGCCTTGTCCAGCTCTGCGCGGGTGAAGTCAGGCCACAGGGTATCGCAAAAATAAAACTCGCTGTACGCGCACTGCCACAGCAGGAAATTGCTGAGCCGCAGCTCGCCGCTGGGCCGGATGATAAGCTCCGGGTCAGGGATGCCGGCGGAGTACAGGTACTTCCCGAAGTTCTCCTCCGTCCAGTCCTCTCCCGCCTCGGCGCACCGCCGGGCAGCCCGCAGGATCTCGGCCCGCCCGCCGTAGTTCAGGCAGATGTTGGCCTGAAACCCGTCGCAGTGCCCGCTGATCTCCCGCGTCTCCTCCGCCAGCTTCTGCAATTCCGGCGCGATGGCAGACAGGTCCCCGAAGAATTTCAGCCGGATGTTGTCCCGCTCCATGGTGTCCACGGCCTCCAGCAGATATTGCTTCAAAAGGCCCATGATGGCGCTGACCTCCTCGGCCGGCCGCTTCCAGTTCTCCGTGGAGAACGCATACACCGTCAGATATGCCACGCCCAGCTCTTTGCAGTAGGTGGCAATATCGCGGAACACCTCGGCCCCCGCCTTATGTCCGGCAGTACGCGGCAGCGAACGCTGCTTCGCCCAACGACCGTTGCCGTCCATAATAATAGCGATATGGCGGGGAAGGCGGTTTTTGTCCCCCTCCCCCGCCGTATGGGGCATTTTCTTACGGAACAGACCCATCAGACGGACATCAGTTCCTTTTCCTTGTTATCCAGCAGCTTATCCAGTTCCTTGCAGCTGTCGTCGGTCAGCTTCTGCAGGTCCTTCTCCACGATCTTCATCTCGTCCTCTGTGATCTCGGAGGCCTTCTGCTGCTTCTTGAAGTTCTCCAGCGCATCGCGGCGAATGTTGCGCACCGCCACCTTGCCCGCCTCAGTGTACTTGTGGATCTGCTTCACCAGATCCTTACGGCGCTCCTCCGTCAGCTGGGGAAAGGCCAGACGGATGCACTTGCCGTCGTTCTGGGGATTGATGCCCAGGTCAGACTCCTGGATGGCCTTCTCGATGCCCTTCAGGGCGGAAGCGTCCCAGGGGGTGATGACCAGCGTGCGGGGGTCGGGAGAACCCACAGACGCGATCTGCTGAATGGGCGTGGGCGTGCCGTAATAATCCACACTGATGCGATTCAGCACGGAGGCGTTGGCGCGTCCGGCACGCACGGTGTCGAAATCGCTGATGACTGCCTCGATGCTCTTTTTCATTTTGTCCTCGTAGACCTTATACTCGTCCTTCAACATAAGTTAAGCCTCCTTCACGATCGTTCCGATTTTTTCGCCGCGCAGGGCGCGGATGATATTCTGGGGGTCCTTCAGAGCAAACACCAGCACGGGGATATGGTTGTCCATGGACAGGCTGGTGGCGGTGGAATCCATCACGGCCAGATGCCGTTTCAGCACCTCGTCATAGGTGATGGAGTCGAATTTCACGGCCGATGCGTTCTTGGCCGGATCGCTGTCGTACACACCGTCGATATTCTTGGCCAGCAGGATGATGTCGGCCTCGATCTCCGCCGCCCGCAGCACCGCCGCAGTGTCGGTGGAGAAGAACGGGCAGCCGATGCCGCAGCCGAAAATGACCACGCGGCCCTTCTCCAGATGCCGGATGGCCCGGGCCCGAATATACGGCTCCGCCACGGCGCGGATCTCCAGTGCCGTTTGCACCCGCACGTCCACGCCCTTCTGCTCCAGCACATCGGCCATGGCCATGCAGTTCATGGCAGTGGCCAGCATGCCCATATGGTCGGCGCGGGTCCGCTCGATGTGGCCCTCGCCGTCCTTCACGCCGCGCCAGAAGTTGCCGCCGCCGATGACGACGCCCACCTGCACGCCCATGTCCACACACTCTCGGATGACCTCGGCCACGCGGCCCATCACCTGAAAGTCCAGTCCGAAATGCTTGTCGCCTGCCAGCGCCTCGCCGCTGATTTTAATAAGTACCCGCTTGTATTTTGGCTGGTCCATCAAATTGCCTCCCGTTTTTTACTCCCTGCCGCCGGTCAGCAGGGCGAACTTCCCCTTGTTGACCGATGGTGGTATTTTACCTTATTTCTCCGGTTTTGCATAGGGGGTAAAAGAAAAAATTTGTTTTTTCCCGCAGCCGGTGTATAATGTGAAAAACACCTGCGGGAGGAATGCATTTATGGATATGCAGCACGTATTGGGCCGCACCTGGGCGGCGGAGGGCGCTACCGCCCTGCTGCCCCTGTATTTTCTGTCGGAGAAGGACGTGATCCTCATTGACACCGGCTACGCCAAGCTGGACCGCTCCGGTCTGACCCATCTCATCGATGACAACGGCCTGCGTCTGCGGGGCATCATCTGCTCTCACGCCCACTTCGACCACACCGGCAACGTCCGCTATCTCCAGAAGCGGTACGGCTGCCCCGCCGCCATCCAGCTCATCGAGGCCGGCATCTCCGTGAACCCCGACAGCTATCGGGCCAACTACGTGGCCCTGACCTACGGCAAGAGCCGCCAGCTGTTTCTGGAGGAATGCTTCACTGCCGACATCGTCATCGGGGCGGAGGACGACCATCTGGACCTGTGCGGCGCCCGCTTCGGCATTTTACAGCTCCCCGGCCACTCCGCCGGCCACATCGGCGTGGTGACGCCGGACGGCGCCGCCTACGTGGGCGACTGTCTCATCGACCACGACGAGATCGCCGCCGCCAAGCTGCCCACCAGCATGTTCATCGCCCGGGATCTGGAGAGCAAGGAGCACCTCCGCCAGCTGGACGCCCCCGCCTATATCGTGGCCCACAAGCAGGTGCTGACGGACCGTGCCGCCTTCGACGCGCTGATCGATGAGAACATCGCCTTCATCCATGCCAAGGAGCAGGAGCTGCTGGCCGATCTCACCGATGGCATGACGTTCCCCGAGTGGATCGCCGCCTTCTGCCGCCGTGAGAACATCCGCACCCACAACGAGCTGAAGTTCAGCGTAGTGGAGCGTAACTTCTCCAACTTTGTGGCGTGGCTGACGGATTCCGGCCGCGTCACCGTCCAGCGGGAGTTTTGTGCCAAGCGCTATTATCACGCAGAAAGTCTGTAAAGAACTATTGCTTTACATAGACTGCAAAGACAGGGTATGCCGTTCCGGCACGCCCTGTCTTTTGTCATCTCACTCGCGGTCGTCGGTAACGCCTGTCAGGTCCAGGGGCTTGCCGTCCCGCCACAGGCGCTCCAACCCGTAAAATTCCCGGGCCTCGTGGTTGAAAACGTGGACGGCGATGCAGCCGTAATCCAGCAGCACCCACGTGCCGCCGCGGTAGCCCTCGCGGTGCAGCGGATCCTCCCCCGCTTCCTCATGCAGCACCTTCTCCACGTTGTCCACCAGCGCATTGATCTGGGTGTTGGACGAGCCGGTAGCCAGCACAAAATAGTCGGCCAGTGTGGTCAGGTCGGCGATCTCCAGCGCCTGGATCTCTTTTCCCTTCTTATCGGACAGCGCACGCGCCGCCAGCAGTGCCAGTTCCTTGGGTGTTTTCATCGTATCCCTCTTTTCAATAAGTAGTCCCGCGCATCGCGGGTCAGATGGTGGACGGGGTTGCCCATCTCCTCCATCTCCTGTATGGTCATGCTCAGCCCCATAAGAAGGCCGTGGTCCAGATCCTCGTACACCGCCTGCCGCAGCGTGTCCACGCCGTCGAAGTCGCGGCTGGGCTCGATATAGTCTGCCAGATAGATGATCTTCTCCAGCAGCGTCATGTCCGGCTTGCCGGTGGTGTGATACCAGATGGCGTCGTACACCGCATCCTCCACGCCGAACACATCGCGGGCGATGGCCGCGCCGGTCTTGCTGTGCAGCAGCTTCAGCGCTTTCTGCTCCAGCTCGTCCAATTCGATGCCATACTGTGCGCACAGCGCCAGCTGTTCCGGCATATCCAGCTTCTTGGTGCAGTCGTGGAGCAGCGCCGCGATGCGCGCCTGGATCTCGTCACCGCCATAGCGGCGGGCCAGGCGCACCGCCTCCTGCTCCGTCCCCAACACGTGGGGCATCCGCTTGGGCTTCAGATAGCTCAGTGCGATGGGTCTCAGCTCATCCGGCGTCAGCCCCGTCAGCGTTTTCTTCGTGCTGTACAGCCTCTCCCGCAGCACATAGCCGTATACGGCGGGGGGCAGCAGGTCCGCGCCGCCGCCCTGAGCCAGCGCCTTACGCACCTCCGTGGAGGACAGCTCCACTCCCTGCGGATTGGGGATGATGGTCACGTCCGCGCCGAATTCCCGCTCCAAAAATGCCTTCTGTCGGGCAAAAACCGCTTCCTCACCATCTTTTCGGCGGCTGAATGCGCCGATGTGGGCCATGGACATCACCCGCTGCGGCTCCCGCCAATCCTGCAAGGTCAGGAACATATCCGACCCCATCAGAAGCCACAATTCGTCCTCTGGAAACTGCTTCTTCATCATGCACAGTGTTTCCCACGAATAGCTGGGTCCTTCGCGCCGCAGCTCCACGTCCAGCACCTCGGCTTTTTTTCCCAGCTCCGCCGTGGCAAGCACCGCCATATCCCGCCGCTGGGCGGGCGACGCCGCCCCTGCCGGCAGGGCCTTGTGGGGCGGGATAAACGTAGGGACCAGCAGCAGCCTGTCCAGTGCCAGCGTCTCCATGGCGGCTTTTGCCGCCGCGATATGCCCGATATGGGGCGGGTCAAATGTTCCGCCGTAAATGCCGATTTTCAACTTTTTCACCCGCTTTCACAGGTATTTTTAATTCAAAAGTACCATTTCTCACGCCTGCGGCCTCTTAGCCTTCACCAGTTCGATCTTCCGCCGGCTCTTGTCGTGCTGCATGCGGTAGAGCACGAACTTGCTGCCGATGACCTGCACCACCTCGCAGCGGGCAGCCACAGCCAGCTGCTCCGCCGCCTCGCGGGCGGTGAGCATGGAGTTCTCCAGCACGCGGCCCTTGATGAGCTCGCGGGCCTCCAGCGCATCGCTGACCTGCTTGACCAGGTTGTCGCCGATGCCGTCCTTTCCCACCTGCACGATGGTGTCGATGTCGTTGGCCAGGCCCCGCAGCTGGGCCCGCTGTTTGCTTGTCAGTTCCATAGTTTACTTCTCCAAATGTTCGTTATTTGCCAGATATTCCTTCAATTCTGCCGCAAACTTCCGCAGAGCGTTGCCGCGGTGGGAGATGGCGTTCTTCTCCTCCGCCGTCAGCTGGGCGAAGGTCCTGCGCAGGGACGGCACCAGGAACACCGGATCGTAGCCGAATCCGCCGTCGCCCATAGGCGCAAAGGCAATGGCTCCGTGGCAGTCGCCCTCCGCCGTCAGCATATCTCCATTGGGGAAGGCGCAGACGATAGCGGTGTGGAAATAGGCGCTGCGGTCCGTGGCGCCCCGCAGGTTCTGCAGCAGCAGGCGGTAGCGGGCCGCGTCATCGTCCAGCCCGCCGTAGCGGGCGGAGTAGACGCCGGGTGCGCCGCCCAGCCAGTTGACGCACAGGCCGGAGTCATCGGCGATGGCCGGCAGGCCGCTGGCCTCCATGATGGCGTTGGCCTTCAGGGCTGCGTTCTCGGCGAACGTCTCCCCTGTCTCCTCCACGTCCACGCAGATGCCCAGATCCGCGGGCATCACCACTTCGATGCCCAGATCCGCCAGAACGGCCTGCATCTCGGCCAGCTTTCCCTTGTTATGGGAGGCAAGTACAAATTTCATCGCAGTATATCCCCCAGCAGTTCTTTCTGTTTCCGGATGAGCTCCCGATTTCCCTTGGCGCACAGCTCCACCAGTGCCTGCTGCTCCTGTAAGGAGAAGGCGCGGCCCTCGCCGGTACCCTGGATCTCGATGATCTCGCCCAGCTCGTTCATGATACAGTTCAGGTCCACCTGCGCCCGGCTGTCCTCGGAATACTGGAGGTCCAGCATAGGCGTCTCCGCCACGATGCCAGCGGACACGCCGGCCACATAGTGCCTGATGGGCATACGGCCTATGTCGCCGTCCTCCACCAGACGGCGGCAGGCCAGCGCCAGCGCCGCAAAGCCGCCGGTGACACTGGCGGTACGGGTACCGCCGTCGCCCTGCAGCACGTCGCAGTCGATGGTGATGGTGCGCTCACCCAGCAGGGCCATGTCCACCGCCGCCCGCAGGCTGCGGCCGATGAGCCGCTGGATCTCGGCGCTGCGGCCGGACAGCTTCAGCTTGTCCACGTCGCGGCGGCTCCGCTCCCGGTTGGCCCGGGGCAGCATGGAGTACTCCGCCGTGACCCAGCCGTGGCCCGGACGCACATGGGGCGGCACGCGGTCCTCCACCGAGGCATTGCACAGCACCACCGTATCACCGCAGCGGATGAGCACGCTGCCCTCCGCGAATTTCGTAAAGCCCGCCGTCATCTCCACGGGCCGCAGTTCGTTATATTTCCGGCCGTCTGCTCGTTCCATTATCGCGCCCTCCTTACAGCAGCTCTCGGGTGAATTCCCTGGCGTCGAAGGGCCGCAGGTCTCCAATGCCCTCGCCAACGCCCACGAACTTCACCGGCACCTGCAGCTCCTGGGCAATGGCCACCACGATGCCTCCCTTGGCGGTACCGTCCAGCTTCGTCAGGATGATGCCGGTAAGCCCCGCCGTCTCCTTGAACTGACGGGCCTGGATAAGGCCGTTCTGGCCGGTGGTGGCGTCCAGCACCAGCAGCGTCTCCTTGGCGGCGTCCGGCACCTCGCGGTCGATGATCTTCCGCAGCTTGGCCAGCTCGTTCATCAGGTTCTGCTTGTTGTGGAGCCGTCCCGCCGTGTCGCACAGCACCACGTCCACGTTACGGGCCTTGGCGGCCTGCAGCGCGTCGAACAGCACGGCGCCCGGGTCGGCACCCTCATGCTGGCGGACAATGTCCACACCGGCGCGGTCTGCCCAGATCTCCAGCTGGTCGGCAGCGGCGGCGCGGAACGTATCACCGGCGCACAGCAGCACCTTCTTGCCCTCACTCTTGTAGCGGGCGGCCAGCTTGCCGATGGACGTGGTTTTGCCCACGCCGTTGACGCCGATGATCAGCACCACGCTCGGCTGGGTGCTCAGGTCCATGGACGGGTCGCCCACGTCCAGCTTCTCCGCCAAAATATCGCGGAGAGCGTCCTTCACCTCGTCGGCGCGGCCCAGCAGCTTCTGGCTCACCCGCTTGCGCAGCTGCGCCACCGTATCGGCGGCGGTGGCCGCGCCGATGTCCGCCAAAATCAGCGCTTCCTCCAGTTCCTCGTAAAAGTCGTCGTCCAGCCTGTCAAAGGTCATGGACGCCAGCCATGCTTCCTTGAATTTCTTGAAAAATCCCATATGGACCTCCTTATTTGATCTTCAGCTCCTTGGCCATGTCGTTGAGATTGATGGTGAGGATGCGGCTGACGCCCTTTTCCTGCATGGTCACGCCGTACAGCACATCGGCCTCCTCCATGGTGCCGCGCCGGTGGGTAATGACGATGAACTGGGTCTTACCGGCGATGCGCCGCATGTAGCGGGCGTACCGCACCACATTGGCTTCGTCCAGCGCCGCCTCGATCTCGTCCATGACGCAGAACGGCGTGGGATGTACCTTCAGAATGGCAAAGTACAGGGCGATAGCCACGAAGGCTTTCTCGCCGCCGGACAGCAGCGTGATGGTCTTGAGCTGCTTACCCGGAGGCTGCACCTTGATCTCGATGCCGCAGCTGAGGATGTCGTTCTCGTCCTCCAGCTCCAGCTGGGCCTTGCCGCCGCCAAACAGCTCCAGAAACGTCTCCTGAAAGCTCTCGTTCAGCAGCTTGAACTGCTGGCCGAAGATCTCCGTCATCTGGCGGGTCAGCTGCTCGATGACGCCGTTGAGCTCCTCCTTGGCCTTTTCCACGTCGCTGCGCTGCTCCGAGAGGTAGGTATAGCGTCCGTTGACCCGCTCGAATTCCTCGATGGCCCCGATGTTCGGAGGACCCAACGCCTTGATCTCGCGGTTCAGCTCCGCGATGCGGCGGGTGGCCTTGCTGACGCTCTCCAGCTCCACCCGCTGCTCCAGCGCGGCGCTGTGGCTCAGCTCGTAGTTCTCCCACAGCTTGTCCAGCAGCTGCTTTTCCTCCATGGCGCTGCTCTCCAGCTTCCGCTGGAGGCGGCTCTCCGCCTGAGTAGCGTCCAGCAGCGCCTCGTTGAGCTGACGGCCCTCGCGGCTGAACTGCTCGCGGCGGGCCTCCAGCGCCAGCTTGTCCCGGGCCAGCTGCTCCAGCTGCTGCCGCAGGGCGGACATCTGCTGCTGCAATTCGTCCAGACGGGTCTGGCGCTGGGCGATCTCCGCTGCCGCCTTCTCATTGTCGGCGCGGAACCGCTCCGCCAGCTGGTCTCGTCCGGCGCGGTCGGCGGCCATGTCCTCCTGCACGCGGCGCAGCTCCTCCGCGCCCCGCAGGGCCGTCTCCTTCTCCGCCAGCAGCGCCGCCTGCGCCGCCTTCTTCTCGCTGACCGTCTCGGCCAACCGGTCGCCGGCGTCGTTCAGGTCCGTCTGTCCAGCCAGCTTCTCCTGTGCCTGACGGCGCAGGGTCTCGGCGTTGGACTCCGCCTGTTCAATAGCCGCCTGCACTTCCCTGATACGGGCTTCATCCTCGCTGTCGCGGCGGTCGAAGCCCGCCAGCTCCTGCTCCATGCTCTCGCAGCTCAGGCGCAGGCTGTCCAATAAAATGTCGTAGTGATCCTGGCGGGTCTGAAGGGTCAGTACCTCGCTCTCCGCCTTGTGCTGCTGGTCACGCGCCACCTGTAACTCGTATTCCGCCTTCTGCAGATCGCGCTGCAGGTCCTCCGCCTGCTGGGCGGCGGTGCAGAGCTGGGCGCGCATGCCGTCCTGTCTGGCTGTCAGGCGCTCCAGCTCGTTGGCGCGGGACAGCACGCCCGCGCTGCGGCTGACGGAGCCGCCGGTCATGGAGCCGCCGCGGTTGATGACCTGACCGTCCAGCGTCACGATGCGGAAGCCGTTGCGAAACTTCCGCGCCATGGCGATGCCGCTGTCCAGATCCTCCACCACCACAGTGCGGCCCAGCAGGTTCCGGAAGATGTTGTCATATTGGGGATCATACGTCACCAGACGGCTGGCGACGCCCACAAAGCCGTATTCTCCGGCCACGTTGTCCCGCAGCTCCTCACCGCGAATGGCGGTAAGGGGCAGGAATGTGGCGCGGCCGCCGTCCCGCTGCTTCAGAAAGCCGATGGCGGCCTTGGCGTCCTCCTCCCGATCCACCACGATGTTCTGCATTCCCGCGCCCAGCGCGATCTCCAGCGCCAGCGCGTACTCCTGCTTCGTGGTCATCAGGCCAGCCACAGGGCCGTGTACGCCCCGCAGGGCGTTCTTCTCCGCCGCCTGCATCACGGTCTTGACCGCCTTGGAGAAGCCCTCGTACTCCTTCTCCATCTCCGTCAGAAGGCGGATGCGGTCGTCCAGCGCGGCGGCATCCATGGTCAGCTTCAGCTTGGCCGCGGCAGCGTCCTCCGCTTTTTTGCGGCGGCTGTCCATCCGCAGGCTGTGGCCCTGGATGACATTCTCCGCCGCCTGGGCCTCCTCCTGCGCATCCCGCAGGGCGCGGCGGTTCTCTTTGCTCTCTTTTTCGCTGTTTTCCAGCTTTTCCCGCGCCTCGGCCAGCTCCTGTCCTACCGTCTGGCGGCGCTGGGCGATCTCGGCGGCGCCGGCGGTAATGGCGGACAGCTTCGCCCGCCCGTCGGCGGCGGCGGCCACGGCCATGGCCTCCTGCGCCCGCAGGGTCTCCACGTCCTCCGCCGCGTCCTTGGCGCTGTCGGCCAGCTCCTGAGCCTGACGCAGCAGCTCGTCAAGCTGCTCCTGCATCCGGGCCATCTGCCGGTCGATCTCCGCCACGCGGGCCAGCTTGCCGTCGACCTGGCTCTGTATGCCGCTGCGGCGGCTGTCGCTGTCGGCCAGCTCCTGCTCCAGCCGGCGCAGGGACTCCTCGTTGTGGGCCACGCCGGTGCGCAGCACCGCCATGGCGGACTCCTCCTCACCGGCGGCGGTCTCCAGCCCGCTGACCTTGGCGCGCAGGGCCTCGGCGTCCATATCGTTCTGCCGTACCTGCTGGCCGCAGCGCTCACCCTCCTCGTAGGAGGCGTCCAGCGCGATCTGGGCCTTGCGGCACTCCTCGGCGGCCAGCTCCGTGTCTGCCTCCAGCTTCACCTTAGCGGCGCGGATATTTTGCAGCTGCTCCAGCCACACGGAGATCTCCAGCACGCGCAGCTCGTCCCGCAGCACCAGATACTTCTTGGCCGTCTCCGCCTGCTTGCGCAGAGGCTCCACTTGTAATTCCAGCTCGGCGATCTTATCGTTGATGCGCACCAGATTCTCCTGGGTGCGCTCCAGCTTGCGTTCCGACTCCTCCTTACGGTGGCGATACTTGCTGATGCCCGCCGCCTCCTCGAAGATCTCGCGGCGCTCGCCGCTTTTTACGGACAGGATCTCGTCGATCTTGCCCTGTCCGATGATGGAATAGCCCTCGCGGCCCATGCCGGTGTCCATGAACAGCTCGTTCACGTCCTTGAGCCGCACGGACTGCTTATTGATGTAATACTCCGACTCACCGCTGCGGTAGTAGCGGCGGGTGACCGCTACCTCCGCCTCGTCGCGGGCAGGGAAAATGTGCTCCGTATTGTCGATGACCAGCGTCACCTGTGCGAAGCCCATCTGGTTCCGCGTCTCCGTACCTCCGAAGATCACATCCTCCATCTTGGCGCCGCGGAGCTGGCGGCTGTTCTGCTCGCCCATGACCCAGCGGATGGCGTCGGAGATGTTGGATTTGCCGGAGCCGTTGGGCCCCACGATGGCGGTGATGTCCTCGCCGAAGTCCAGCACCGTCTTATCGGGAAACGACTTGAACCCCTGAATTTCCAGCGCTTTTAGATAGATAGGGCTCACCCCTTTCGCAATTGCATACTATAACTAAATTAGTATACAACGGAAGCCCTCTATTTTCAAGAAAAAACCGTGAACGCCGCCGAAAAAAATGCAAAACGTGGAGGGGACGGCCCGCCGCCCCCTCCACGCCCTATTCCTCCCGCCGCCGGTCCATCTGGCGGTACAGACTGTCCAGCGCATCGGACAACCCGCCCACGTGGTCGATGATGCCCAGCGTCACCGCCTCCTCGCCGTACAGCACGGTGCCCACATCGTTGGCCATATCTCCGGAGGCCAGCATCAGCTGGCGGAAACGGTCCTCGCTGATGTGGCTGTGGGCCGCCACAAACTTCACGATGCGCTCCCGTATCCGCTCGAAGTAGCGGTATGTCTCCGGCGCGGCGATGACCGTACCGGACATGCGCACGGGGTGGATGGTCATGGATGCGGTGTGGGCAATAAACGTCTCCTTTCCGCACACCGCCAGCGGCACGCCGATGGAGTGACCGCCGCCCAATACCAGCGTCACCGTGGGCAGGCGCATCCCCGCTACCAACTCCGCAATGGCAAGACCTGCCTCGATGTCGCCGCCCACCGTGTTCAGAAGCAGCACCAGTCCGTCCACCTCGTCCGACTCCTCCAGTGACGCCAGCAGCGGCAGCACGTGCTCATATTTGGTGCTTTTCGTATTGTTGGGCAGCACCATGTGGCCCTCCACCTGCCCCACGATGGTGAGGCAGTGTACCGTGCCATGGCGGTTCTTTACCACGGCGGAACCCATATCCACGATCTGCTGCGTGGCCTGCGGGGACGGCTCCTGCTCCTGGCCTCCCTCTGGCGACGCCTTTGCTCTGCTTGTCTCGTCTGTCATGCTCCGCGCCTCCCTTTCTCCGGTAGGATGCGCAGGAGAGCATTTTTTATCCCCGACTGCGCAAAAAGAGACGCGCATTTGAGACGGGATTTTGTGGCTGCCCACAGGTTTGTCGTCCGCGCTCCCGCATACCTCCAGAAAAGGAATGTGTGTAAGGGACACCTTTGCCGGTTTTTCCCTGCGCGTTCAATCAGGAACCGCCGTTGGCAGCTCTGATTTTTGCTTTGCAAAAACCGGCAGTCACAAAAGAGAGCCACCCGAAGGGTGGCTCTCTTTTGGTGCCTCGTCGGGGATTCGAACCCCGGACACCCTGCTTAAAAGGCAGGTG